>Ga0209700_105071_pt1 | contig 22770 bp, 11 predicted proteins | sample SiratroredBW_FD_187528 | JGI IMG/M metagenome (GOLD analysis project Ga0209700, IMG submission 187528) | Root nodule microbial communities of legume samples collected from California, USA - Siratro red BW (SPAdes) (version 2) | ecosystem: Host-associated > Plants > Roots > Nodule | place: USA... | reverse complement strand
AAAAAAAAAAAAAAAAAATATATATATATATATATATATATATATATAATTATTATAATTTTAATTAAATATTATAAATGAATATTTGTTATTTATTTTACCAAATAAAACATTTATCAGTAAGATTACAACATAATATTATACAGTAACAAATAAGAAAGTGTATTTTTTATGAATTGTCATACATATTTACTATTTATTATGCTAATAAAGACAATTATCAGAATTTTAAGTGTAAAATTTTATGAAACTTTGCACCCTAAAAAATAGTTAAAGACTTTACCCTTTTTATTAAATATTATTAGTTGACATATCTTTTTATTTATCATAGTAAAAAAATACGTATTTAAAAATTAATTATTATAGTAGTGATTAGTAAACAAAATATCTAAATAAAATAGTTTTTATATTAATTTTTATAATATTTATAATTTTGTTGTTGAAGTGATTCAAAAAGTACAGTAATTAAAAATGAATTATATTTGTAAGAATATTACAAAACACAATTTCCATTGATTATAGTTGTAATGACAAAAGGAAAAACATTGTAACCAGCTGTACCAGGCAGAGTCCCATATAAATTAAAAGAAAACTCATTTTTATAATTATTCATTGAATACAACATTATTTTTGTTATAACTTAATAATAATAATAATAATAATAATAATAATAATAATAATAATAATAATAAACTAATGATTATTAGTCCATTATTATGATAAGTTTATTACTTTATATACACTTTATATATCATAATATTATAATGATAAAAACAACTAATAAATACATTTACATTTGTTTGTGTCATAATTTAATCTTTTATTTAAATTTTTGTATTTTATTAAAATTTTATTTTTCTTTAAAGAATATTATTTAAGTCCAAAATATTGTATACAAAATAAATTTAATTATTGATTTTTATTGGACTGTGATCAATTCTTTTATAAATTCATCAAATAATAAATTTTTAAATGTATAAAAATATTTCAGAAAAAACTATTTATTGTAAGTTTATGATTTTATTTATTTTCTAATTTTTAAATTTTAATAATATTAAAAAAATAAATTTTTAAAAATAAATAATTTTAAAAGAAATTGTACCTTCTAAGTTTTCATTAGAGAAAAATTATGAAATTATAAGATAAAAGTAATTACAAAAATTATTTCAGTTTGTTTTTCGGGTACAATTTTTTGTTTTTAAATTTTTAAAATGAGATGATTTTTTTTTTTAATTTTCAATAAAGATAAATTATATCAAGTTAACGAAATTTAATTGTGAACAAATTATATATAGTAAATAAAATTATATTATTATGACACAATTTTAATATAAATTTTAAAATTAATTGAGATTGTACTAATCTAATACAATCATTCTCAAATAATATTAATTTGATATAATTTTAATTTAATTTTATTATTATAATAAAATTATGTTGATATGACATGATTTTTAATTTATTAATTTTATGTAATGAAATCTTATCAACTTGAAAGAATAAATTTTATTTTAATCCATCCTAGAAATTTTCAAAAGAAATTGAATCAGAAGAAAAAAAAAACAATTATTCCTAGGTAAACACGAAAATAAAAATTTTTAAGCTCTTACTAAACAGTAGAGTTAAACCAAGGCTAATTAGTTACTGTTTCAGCCCGACCCAAATATAAGAAGAAATTGTTTCAACCCGACCCGAAATCATGAAGAAAGAAGAAGTTACATTCGCAGTTTCACAAATTGTTAACACCCAATTCTTTGATCCGACAACCTTTTTTAGCTTCTTGTCTGGCTAGAGAAGATGAGCGCAGTCTCTTCCAGTTCCCTTTATTTTCACACTGGCCATTCTTGGAACAACCCCAAGGTACCCTTTTTGTTTTACTTTTGTTTTTTGTTCTGAAAATTGTTGTCTTTGTTACCGTACAATGTTTCATAGTATTTATTAGCATGCGGAGCACAATTTTGTTTTGATTCTGTCACTTTTTCTTTTTGTGGGTAAAATGTGTTCGATTCTCAGAGTTTAAGTTGTTAGCGTTGTGGGTAAATGTTTTTGATTCTCAGAGTTTATGTTTTTGGTGTTGTTCAGGAGTTTGGAAGGGGGAGAAAGCAGCAAGATAGGAAGTTACTTGTGAAGTGTTCCATCAAGAGTGGGAACCCAAGTTCACAAAATGCGGTTCGTGTTGGTGTTCTTGGAGCTAGTGGCTACACTGGTTCTGAGGTGAGCTTGCATGACACACAGTGTTCTAAGTGTGTTTGGTTTAGTGTGAGGAGAGGTTGGAACATGGAAAATTAATAAATAAATAAAACAGGTAACAGTGATTTTCAACAGAAGTTATGGCTTGAGTGAGATGGATTATAATCAAGGATTTGGAAAAATGATTTTTGTCACAATGTCAAGGTTTCTCGGATCACTACAACAACAATTGTGACTACATCAGCTGCATAGTGGTGGCAATTTCCCGCTATATCAAGGATCTTGATGAAACTGTGATCACAATTTTAAACCTTAGTCATAATTAGTATATTCTGTTTTTAGTGCTTGTGCTATGCAACTTAAATGCAAACTGTGAAGTAGGTTTCGTTTGGAATTGTCTGCACTACTACTTTCCATGTAATCAACCAAGGAAGTTGATGTTACTGTCAGTTTTGATCTGGTGTTACCGTTTTGTGAGATTGTGATTGGTTAGGTTTTGCGACTCTTGGCAAATCATCCACAATTTGGGATTGCACTGATGACTGCTGATAGGAAAGCTGGGCAGCCAATCTCTTCTGTATTCCCTCATTTGAGCACTCGGGTATGACTGGTTTTAGAAATGATGATGTGTTCTAAAGAGATATTTTGGTTCATTATTAGTTATTTTTATGGAGGGTATGGTGTGCTATCTGTTTTGCTTGTTCTAAGTGAAATTAGCATACCTTTTTTGTGATGATCATGGAGGTTGTTGCTATTCCTAATCGTCATCTTCTTGAACAATCCTTAGGGTGTGATTGAAATATGCATGTTGATGTATTGTTATGTAAATTACATAATTTGAACTTCATGTTTACAGGACTTGCCAGATTTGGTTGCGATAAAGGATGCGGACTTTTCTGATGTGGATGCTGTATTCTGTTGTTTGCCTCATGGGACTACTCAGGTTCTTTCTTATGTCTTTTGACATTTGTAATTTCCGTATTGGCCAAGAGAGCACTGGATAAAGTATATTAGTGTTGAAAATTATTCCTTAGATTATCTTCTTGTTAACAGGAAATAATTAAAGGCCTACCAAATCACTTGAAGATTGTTGATCTTTCAGCAGTATGTTCTAAATAACTGTTGTCTCTTTTTTTTTCTTACAAAAGCAAATCACTATGAACAAAACTTTGCTTCATATCAAAATTGTAAACGAGAGGGATTTTGTAGGATTTTCGTCTAAAATATCTTTCTGAGTATGAAGAGTGGTATGGTCAGCCACATAGAGCACCAGATTTACAGGTGGGAACTCTTCTCCTCTAGGATAACAAAAGGGTCTAAATTATCTAGGTCTACCTTCTGTTTTCTAAATCGGTATAGCACATTATCAACCTGTACTGTAGGCTTCTATGCTGTCTTTCATTTCATTGAACTTGAAGATTGTTGAACCCCTTATAAGTTATAATTTCAAAATGAATATACAATGCCCTCACTATTTACGAATTTGACCTGTCAGCATTTATTTCTTTCTAGTGTTCATATATATGAGAAGATTGATTCGCAGGTTGAAATCTCTTCCTTGTTTTATAGTTGATTTTAATGCCAAGTTAATCTAGTTTTCTCTATCCAGAAAGAAGCTGTATATGGATTGACAGAGGTTTCAAGGGAGGAAATAAAGAATGCACGTCTAGTTGCCAATCCTGGTTGTTATCCAACCTCTGTTCAACTTCCCCTTGTCCCACTGATAAAGGTCAGGATGTTTACTTTACATACATGTTGAAAAAGTTATTTTTCCTTTTAAGAAAATACTGTCTCGTTAAAATGAAAAAAATAGTATAAATTTGTGTTCTAATGATTTTGTTCTGTGAACTGTATCTACTATTACTAGTCTTTTCTTTGCCGTGTGGCTTGAAATTTATGGTCTAACATGTTAAGCTTGATAGGTACCGTTCACTTTAAGCATATTTCTATGGTGCTCAGTTCATGACCTTTTTTAGCAAATTTTCAGATATGCTTAGAACTGGATAGCTCTCTTATAATGACTATTTGTTAGGAGCTCCTTTTCGTTTGTCTTTTTTCCCCTTTTGTTTTTCCTTGTTGATTTCTTATCCTTCAACCCTTTGTATTTCTATCCCTTTTTCTCAAAATAAATTTATTCTTTTATCAGTTAAAAAAAATGTGCATATAGGCATTTATTCAATAACATGAACTATAGACCATTAATGTATATGAATTCTTCTTTTGGATGTCCACTTGTTGTAAACTCGTTTATCAAGTTTGTCTGCCTTGACTAGACGTCTCAAGATGCCAAATCAAGAGGTGTATTCAAGGATGGCAGCATTTTAGGCTCATCTTTATGCTTCCTATTTTAAAAATTGATTTTGCTGTATTTATTGATTTTTATTATTGTTGAAGTGTCATACCCCCTTTCATTTTAAGTTTCTTCTTACTGAGTTTTCTTTGTTTTTCAGGCTAGTCTAGTTGAGATTAAAAATATTATCATTGATGCTAAATCTGGTGTCAGTGGAGCAGGTTAGAATTTGATGCATCTCTTTTGTATTTTATTACAATTATTCCACAAAATATTCTCAGCCATAACTTCTCATTTTTTATGTGGTTCTATTACTTGACTCTTGTTGCAGGGCGTAGTCCCAAAGAAAATTTATTGTTCACTGAAGTAACTGAAGGTCTCAATTCTTATGGTGTTACCCGTCATCGCCATGGTGAGTTTAGTTTGCTTCTTATAATTGGATTTGTGTATTTCTAATCTTACAACTTCAGCCTAACTAATAAAAGCCGTACATTATCTTGTTACACTTTTGTCTGTGACAATGAAGTATAGAGGGATTAGTTTATTGTAAGAAGTATGCAATAATACAATAACCAGTAAAGGGAGAACCAATAATACATGTTACCTAAGAAGCTCAAACATGCCTCTTCGATAATGTGACCTGTATCCGACACGTATCCACATCTAAATTATGTTTAGATGATTATATTTGAATAACTATTTTATAGATCACTTTAAATATATAAATCTAGATTGTCAATTTAAAAAATTCATAATGTGTTATATATATAGACACACATGTTTTTCTGTCTTATATTTTGGAGATTATAAATGTTATAGGGTCCGCAACTGGTGTATGTGTTTCATAGATCCCCAAATCTCCTTTTTCCTAATGGAGAACCAGGCTAATTAGCAGAAATCACTCTTGGCTGTTCTTGACATGGTGTACTACCAGGAGGAGCTTCCTATGGCAATATCAATTAAAAATATCAGAAAACAGAATATTTAATATTTAATATCCTGCTTCTGATATTGAATTATTGAGGATTAGCTTTATTGTAGGAGGTATGCAATAATAAAATAACCAGTTAAAGAACCAGTTATTGAGGATTAACTCTATCCTGTTTTCTGATATTTTTTTAATTGATATTGCTAAGCTCTTACCCTATTTTTGTTATATATAGCTACTTAGCTAGTGATGTTAGCAATTGGGAACAAATGGCATCTGAATTTGAATAGTTCTAATAATCAAATTTTGTTGTATGCAGTTCCTGAAATAGAACAGGGACTCGCAGATGCTGCAGGTTCAAAAGTAACCGTTAGTTTTACACCACACTTAATTCCAATGGTAAGTAGCGCCTAGAGTTCTGATCTATTTTCTTGCTTTTCAAGTGAATTAACAAATGCTACTTTGCATTTATCAGAGTCGTGGTATGCAGTCAACTATTTATGTGGAAATGGCTACAGGAGTGACAACTGAGGACCTGCACAAACAACTGAAGCTCTCATATGAGGTTTATCTTTTTATGTCACTGCTTGTCACCTCATCACTATACATGTCATTACCACTAGTTTCCAAAAATGTAATGTATGAATTGCATTATATGCCCACAAATAAGAAGAATGCAGGTCTGAAAATGGTATTTAAATGGTTATTCTTCATTGTTGTGGAAAATGTTTCATCATTGAACTCTCCTCATCATAGAAGAGTCTTTTTAACCTTCAAGGCCTTATCCTGCCTTCTTTTGTGGGTCTGTGGAAAGTGTTATCTTGTTTTTAGTCTACTTCGGTTCATGTTTCAACTTCTCTTTGTTTTTTTTTGGTGATTCAGGATGAAGAATTTGTTGTGGTGTTGGAAAATGGAGCCATTCCTCGAACTCACAGTGTGAAAGGGACTAATCACTGTTTAATCAATGTTTTTCCCGATCGAATTCCTGGGAGAGCAATAATTATATCTGTAGTATGTTATAAAGCTCTTTCCCTCCTATATGCACTTCAGTTTTTTTAGCTAAAATTTTATGCATTTAACAGGATTGTGATGTTATAGTTGCCATGACTATTTTGATGTGTTGTTGCAGATTGATAATTTAGTGAAGGGAGCTTCAGGTCAGGCTTTACAAAACCTTAACTTGCTAATGGGATTTCCAGAAAATCTGGGACTTCATTACCTGCCTCTGTTTCCTTAGAGTAGTTCTTTTGTTCAGCTAGAGCTTCAACACTGTAGTCACTGTTTCACCCCATTTTTTCCCCCTGTTTTGTTGTTCTGTAATGTTAATGTTACAATAAGTCATTGAATTTTGAGGTTGTTGGTTTTTCAAGCATGGATTTTGGCCTTTTTGTAATGTCAATGTTTAAGTGGACTATGAAATCTCCATCTCAAGTTCTTTTGGGATATTTGCTATATTTTTACTCTGCCTTTTTGGTTCAAGAAAGTTCATAGAATATATATTTTTTATTCATTCACAAAACATTTATTATTAAACTCTTTGAAAGTAATTTTTTTTTATCATTTAAGCAAGTTTTAAAATCATTTTTTAAGTTATCATTTTCAAATGCAAATTATTAAGTTATCATTCTTTGGAAAGTGTTTTTTCTTTGACATTAATTTTGCCATAATCTGACTTTTATGCAGTAATGAAAATTATTGTGGTGGTGAAAATGCAATTAATTTTAGTTTACCCTATAATAGGATGATGTTATTTGGATTAAATTCTGAAAGTAAATTCACCTTGAAAGTAACTTAATTTTACAAATATTGTTTATATAATTGAAAGACTAATAGGAAAGACTATAAAAACTTGAGAGCAATAGTAACAAAGCAATTAGTAGCATTATTTAACATTAACTTATCTTTCTACAAAAATATTTTGTTGAATTTTTAAATTATTATTTGCAACTCAGAAGAAAGATTAAAAAAAAATCTACTTAAAAATATTAATTTTGCATTAAAAATTAAAAATATATAATAGAGCAAGTCTGCTTATAATCAATTTAGGAGATAGAGATGAACCAAATAATTAGATAACAACATTCATGCAAAAACTTGTTTCTCAAATAATTTAGACCACGAAAGGCTCCAATTCTAAATAATTTTTCTTTTTTTTTCTTAAAAAAAATAAACATTAGGGATACACTATTTTGAATATTTTTTATTAGTGATTAAAATTGATTAAAAATTATGAATATTTGAGTTTTTAATATTATACTTTAATAATCTTTATCTTAATTTTATAGTTTTCAATAAATTTCAGCCGATAAAAAAATAGTAAAAACATTTAGTCTTAATTTTCTTTAGAAAGAAAAAAAAAATACAATAACGCGGTGCTATGAAGATCTTACAGAATGATTGAACGAGGAGGGTTGATAGAATGGTTCGCTTGAGTTTGGAACAATCATAATCCACTTTTTTAAAAAAATAAAAAAAAAATAAAAAAAATAAAAAAAATCTAAAATATAATATTTTCATATTTATATAATATTTTTAAATTTTATATCAGTTAATTATAATGAATGCTAGATTATGTACAGATTAATTATCAGAAAGCGTGATTATATCTTAGAAACATTTTTAGAAAATAAAATATCCAAGGGAAATTGGAAATAATTTTAATATTTGTAAATATAAAATATTTTTAAATATATTGAATAAATGAAATATTGAACAAAGGTCACAATAAATAAATAAATAAATTAACTTATTCAAATTTGATGAATGTTATAGATAAAAAAATTGAAAATGTATTGGTATGTTTAGAATTTTGTATAATGTCAAACTATCATTAAAAATAATGAAGTAGTAATTATAAATACCAACATTTCTTAAAAATTATTCTTATTAAAAGACCAGCATTTTTCACTAGAACAGACCTAGTAATGTACCTCGTATGGTTACTCCACTCTATTTTCGTAGTTCACACTTCGGCTAAACCCACTTGTTGAGTTGCTATCCCCTTTCAAAAGGGTATTCGGTTTTGGTTTCAAGTTTTCATCTTTCGACTACCCCATCATGTCTCTCCCCTATCCCTCTCACCTTCTATCTGCTACTGCTTCTTCTCGTTTCCAACCCTTGATCCTCAACAACGTCTCAATTGAACCTCCCTTTCTGGGTTTCAAGGTACTCTTTTCAACGTTTTCTCTTACAATATATTCTTGCTTTCTCCCAATTGTTCTTAGTCTGTTGTTATCCTAAACCAAAATGATAGTCCAGGATATTTTAAAATAATATAATAATAATTTGGGCAACGTGACAAACCAAATGGGAAATGCAAGATGCATTAGAGTTTCAAGGTCTGGAAATTTTGGAGTTTACAACTTGTAGATGAGGCAATACTCAATCTGTAAATTGCCTGTTATCATTTGTTTTTTGAGTTTTTGAATTGAATGAGTGTCTGTTTGGGTAAATAGCTTAATTAAGGAATTATGGAATGCGTGTTTATCGTAAAAGCGTGTGTGAAATTGTTTCTACAATTAAAAAAAAAAAAAAAAGATTAGATTGAAATATTTCATGTAAATTGGAAGCTGTTTTAACAAGTTGTCTTGGATATCTTATTGGAATTAGTTGGAAATATCATAAGCACTTCCAAATGTTTGCACTAGTTGTTATACCATATGATTATTCAATTAAGTTGTAAACAAGCTATTCCAAATGGATCCTAAATAATACCTCTACTCTCAGTGTAATGGTCTTTTACACTATCATCCAATTACAGATGATGCCTTACTCAATCTGTAAATTCATTGACTTTTATAATAACTATTTTAAAAGTGATTTAATTGATAACTTTTTATTGTTTGATAGTGTAAAAACTTCTATTTCTGATAGTGCTTGCGTGTTAAAACTCTTTTGAATCTTTGACTGCCTGTACATTCGGTTAAAAAAGAGTTTTCTTAGGCCTGGTTGCTGGTTTCATAAGTTAAAACTTCCCCTATCTGCTGTTGCACAGGGTACACCATGTTTTGTTGAGAAGCACAATTTCTGCTTAAGTGTTAAACCATTTGGTGTATTTCAGAAGAGAGTGTGCAAGATCTCCTGTTCAATGAATATGTCTGCACAACAATCAGATGATCATGGAAAAATGAAGCTTGACCAGTTAATAGACAAAGCACGAAAGCTTTGGGACAGTTCTCCTGAGCCAGTGAAGATTTTCCCGTGGAACAGAGCTTTAGACAACTTCATTCAACTTATTCTTGATCTTATTTTGGTTGTTGTCAAATACCTAGCCGTGCCTGTATTCGCAGTTACCTCACTGAGTGAAATGTCCTACTGTGCACATGAAAGGAAGCTAGCTCTGGTTCCTCTTCCAGTTCTCTTTGGAGTTGCTGTTGCCGGGATTCTCAAAGAGACTGCCCTGGAGTTATCTCCACATCTAAAGGTATGGTCATTGGTTATTCGCCATTTTATAATCTAGATATCAGATAGATTTGTTGGATGTAGTATTAAGCTGTTGTTTTTTTTCAATAATTACTTTCCCTCATTCAGAATGAAAGAGTTGTGATGCTTGAGCTCTATAGGTTCTTAATTTCTTCCATTCACTCTGTAAAACATTTTCAACTGCCTCATTATCTCCATATTTGAATTTCTAACAACACGGCATGATCCTTTTGAAGTAGTGAATCTCACACTGCACTTGATGACTTTTCTTTGGGGATTTATGACAGTATATGGACAATATGGTGACTACCTTAGATGTTTATTAATTTGCAAATTCCAACTTAGCAATCCAACTTGCACAAAGAATTCAGGATGAATATGATGATAAATTGCAAATCACCCTTTTACCATAGCTTATTACTGGTCTTGTTTTCAGGATGCAGAAGTTCCATGGCATTTAATTGCCATTGCAATTTTTTTCACATTGATCAAATTGCCAGGGCCGTATTACCCTTACTGGGGACGTATAATCATTCCTCATTTTGCAAATGGGGTTCTCTTGAGGACTCTATGGTTTGCAATATTGTGGTATAGAAGACCGAAAGCTTTGAAGATGACAGGTTCTAGTTAGTTATCCCCAAGTTGCTGAGCTAGCCCGCTGAGTGACTCAGTTTTTGTAAGTATTAGCTCATTCTACATCTGACTATCCTAAATCCAACACATGTGAAATGTGATTCTTAGGAATTCAAAATGAAGCTATAACGTGTTCCCTTGCCTTATGAGGAAATGCTATATTATGGAAATTTAACCATGTGGATATGCTCGAGTCCAATTCAAATTTAGTTTTATAAAGCTCCAGCTCCATTCTAATAACTATTTTAAGTGTTTGCTCTTTTTTGCTTGGTTAAATCATTTTTTAATTTCCTATAGCTTCACCGATTTTGAACTGGTTCTTATAATTTAAAATTGTTGGGCCCCACACCACCAAATATTTTCAAATAAGTCTTCACCTCACCAACAGTCATTAGCTTTTGCTAAACTGCAATGATCTATTTGAAAGCATTTAGATAAACATTGTTACCTGTTCAATTTGTATTTGTCAAATATAGTTTTTTTGAGTTTTCAAATATGTCCCTATAGTCCAGCAAAAATTAACAGCTTTTAGTGAGAACTAATTTGAAAAAAGTTGAAAATATAGGATAGGACCCTGAATATAGACTTAGTTCAATTTTAATATAACTATAGGGATTATTGAGTAAGTTAACCTTTTTTTTTCCTGTACAATTTTTAAATGTTAAGCTATGTTATGAAAGGTACTATAGTTTTATAAGCATTTTGGTACCAATTTGACATAAAAATAATAGTCCAAAGGATTCGCCAAAAAACAGAAGTAGTCCGAAAGCTTCTGTCTACCAGTACATGTCAGGCAATGGCTGAAAACCATTAATTAAGGACCAATCTTGTGCTGCTAATATTTCCAAAAGTCTTCTATTGAGTAATATATAAAATTTTTATTTATATATTTATATTAATAGTCCCCAATGAGATTGTAGTTTGCAGTTGTTTCATTTCACAAGCTTTACTTGGGATCTAACCATTCAACATTTGTAGCATAATCTTTCAAGAGTAGAACTGATTTCCCCGAACATGTTACTGTTAATAGATTGTTTAGTAAACCAGACTCTCCCAGTGAAAATTTTGTGTAATGGTAGTCTTTGTAACAATCAACCAATATATTCAAGTTTGCTTATATTAGTCCTGCAATTTAATATAGGTGTACTTTGATAGTGTAACATCTTGTACAAGCTGAATTCAGTTTTTAATTCAACAATGTTCTGTATTAAAATGTTCTTATTGGTGAATCAATCATTGAATTTTTTCTGTTTGTCTCATACAGGAAACCAGTTTTTTACTAGTGAAGACCTGAGTGGCGTTAAGCAGTGCATTTAGATTTTTACTGAATTTAGATTTCACTTTGTTGAGAAATAATGTAAGTGCTATTGTTAGTCACTATAGTTTGTCTTGGGAATGGCAGATATGGTTGTGTTGGATACCCGACATGAATAGTTGTAGTTGATACATATCAAGAAAAAAAATTGATGATGCATATCAAATAGTTGTAGTTGTAGTTGATATATATTTGATGTCAATGGTAAATTCACTTTTTGTATTAAGAAAAAAAATTCTTAAACCTTTGCAAGAGAAATATCAAAGGATTGGTTGAGTGGAATGGCATATAGTTTGTATTTGATGGGGATTTCTTGTAGGTGACACGATCTACATGTCTTTCTGGAGTGACAAAGTGGTTCTGAAATATTACAGCATCATTTCACCATCAAATTTTATGTAGCCAAAACCTATGGTGAAATTGTCAGATTGGATAATCCATTCTCTTTTGAACTGAATCTGCATAAGCAAGTGAATAAACTGTTTTACATTTTTTTTTTCCATAAAAATATTAATTTCTTAGGATGACATGGTAACTGTCACAGATTTTTTCTAGTCCTTTGGTTAGGGACTAATATTATAATAAAGCTTATGGTATTGAAATGACAGTTGGCTTCACAAATTTTTTTATACAGTGAAAAATCAAATACAGATTTTTCTATTACGAGGAGGATCGTCCACATTATGTGAGCACTATGTGTTTAATGAGTATAATTTTTTGTCCACACTTTTTTTTTCAAATGTTAAAAATACGTTCTTTTAACACAATTTTTTATTGGTTGAAATTTATAAAGTTGATAAAATTTTAAGGTTTCACATCTTATGTAATGCTCTTTTCTTGATTTCGTAATTTTTAATAAATTTGAAATCAATAAAAAAGCGTTTAAAACAATGTATTATGTATTATAGAATGTGCTTTTCCACTTCTCATATTTTATTTGTAACTTTTTAACGTTAACTATGACTTTTGATCATTGATTAATTACAATTTTCATGCGTCCTTCCTTTCTTAAGCATTTATTATTTAAGTAAATTACTTTTTCTTTTCTTATCATACATTTAAATTATACTTATGTTATGTATTACATTACATTTAACCTTTTAAATACTAAAAGTAATAATAAGATTTAAATTATTTACTGTTAGCAAAACAATGCTAGAAAAAATGGAAATATAGACGCAATATTTATAACCATTTACCACCATAAAAATGTTCATTTATATTAAAAAATATAGTACAATTCATTCATTTTTACTGTATGTTTTAAAATATATATATATAAAAAAAAAAAAAACTATGAATTGAACATAAGGGGAAATATAATTCACAGAAGTTACTATTTTGGTGTTCTATCACAGAAGGCATGAAACAACTAGCTATTCATTTGTGTTGGAATTTTAATGAATTCCAACCATGAATAAAGTGGCAAAACCGTTCATTAATCAAAGATTATAAGGAAAATTTTACCTCATTTTAGTGGATCATAATTTCTCAAGTGGACCTGATCAAAACGACACCTTTTGTTGCCTTCAGAGACAAACAGAGATTGATTGGTGAAGCTGTTAAGAATCAGACTGTCACCAATCCCGAAAATACTGTTTTTGGTATGATTTAATTCTCTACAGCATTGAGTTGCTTATTGTTTAAGTGAATTTTTGGAATGTCCAATACATCAAACCATAGACAGGATTTTTTACTGCTTTTTTTCTCCAACATGAGAATTGTTTAAATGAACACAGTTACAATTATTTGCTATGAAATTCTAAACAACTATACTTAAATAAAACACAGCCAAAGTAAACAATGTTGACTATGATGTTCCAATGTTGAAACCAGTTTAAGAGGGTTGCTTAATTCTAAGAAATTGACATCAGAGGAATGTTAGAAACTCACTTCTTGCAACACTACTTTTTGTTGATTCAAATTTACTAAAAACTAAAATCAGGAGAACGATTTATTTAATATAAAACAAAGCGTTTAAAAAAGTATCTTAGAGACTTTTGTTTCTTTGTTGAGATAAACAACTTGGTTAGTGTTGCTCGTAACAATTTGCCTTCCTTTTTATGATTTCCCTATTGCGTTTTACAGACGAGATTTCTTCCACTTTTGCAGATGCTAAAGAGGTTAATTGGTAGGAAATATAGTGATCCCGTTATTCAAAAAGAGAAATTGTTATGGCCATTCAAGGTTGTTGCTGGTGTTAATGACAAGCCTATGATCGTGGTCAAATACAAGACTTAGGAGAAGCGCCTCTGTGCTGAAGAAATCTCATCTATAGTTCTCATGCAGATGCGGGAGATTGCTTAGGCGTATTTGGAAACACTTGTGAAGAATGTTGTTGGCACAGTCCCTGCTTATTTCAATGACTCTCAACGTAAAGCCACTAAAGATGCTGAATAGGATCCTTTTAAATAGGATCTTTTAAGTGAAATCTTGGCCGGATTCAAGTATTAGAAGTTAAGAAAGATATTATTGAAAATATCTTACTAAAATTAGTTAATCAAGTTTTTCAATAAAGAATAACTACTGAAAGCATTAATGAATGCTTCATTGGACTTAACTTCAATGATTCCAATCAATTGGCAAAGAAAGCTGTGTATGCATCCATCTGTGTCTATGAACAAATTAAAGCACAAATTCATCAAAACTCCGACCATAAAATACTAAATGTAAAATGAACATCCAATAAAATTTTACTATTTTACCATATGATCCCATTAATGTAGTATACTAATATAGTGATAAAGTAACTGTGTGAGATGTTTGCGTGAAAATACTACATTAACAACATAAAGAGTGGAAGCCAAACCAGACTAGATGCCAGAAATGAAAGACAACATTGGATCATTAAAGACCATAAAATACAAGCAGAGTGGATGCTGACAATATAAGATTTTCATCACAGAATCCTTCCCCTTCATATATGAAATATTTTTCTTCCACACACTCTAACAAACCCACTGAACAATCCATTGTATATTATAAATTGATGAGAGAAGTCAGTTTACAGTGTCTGCCAGCAACTTACATTGCATAAACTATTTCTCCACTGCTATCAATATCAAGGTCAGAATCCGTCTCTGGGTCCTCATCCATGTCATCATCATCCATGTCCAAGCTACCAGTGAGATACTGGTTAAGAGACTGAGTTTTGGCTCCAGGAATTGTAGCCTCTCTAATTATCTGCATGATCTCTTCAACACTCTGCATTGGCTGATTAGGCTCCTCAAACTGGTTGCTCATTGTGTTGTCCACCATCAGATCTGCTGGAAGGTTCGTCAAAAACCACCCGTGGCTTCGAATATCAGGCATAGTTATTCTCTGCACAAAATGATATTGGTCTCCATATTAAAGGGAAAAAAAAGCAAACAAGAGGGACTTAACTTGAAATAGAAAATAAATTTTAAGATTCATTTCACTTCAACTCTTGACAAGGAAAATGTATAGGTTTATGCAACACCATCAAACTCCTTAAAAGAACTGTTATTGGCCCAGATTGATTGGAAATCACAACTTTTGTACATTCTGCTTCTTATTCAACAAACCTCACTCATGATTTCGTAGCTCTCAATAAATTTGCACTGATAGTAAATAGCATGCTAGAGAGTCAAAAGAGGGTTAGAAATTCTCTAGCTAGCTCTCTTTCAGGAGAGAGTTAGAAGGGTAATTGAAAGTGTGCAGCTAACACTTTTTTAAGATTCAGTAGTATAACTGAAGCACACAATTTTCAGATTGAAAAATTAATTAAAATTATAAGCTGACCTGTGCAGGATCTGCGACGAAGATCCTTGAGATTAGATGACGACATTCAGGAGATATATGAACGTAATCAGGAATTGAGTACTGGACTTTCAAAATCCTCTGCAAAATCCAACAGTTCAAGAAAAGGAACTGGATTCTAATACTGCATTGACCTAAACACAGGTGCATTAAGTTACCTGAATTGTCTTTCGGAAATTTGTAGGTTCCTCTGGATCCTCAAAAGGATATGCACCCACCAACATGACATATAAGGTCACCCCACAGGACCACACATCTGCAATCTGAGTCATAGTTGAATGACAACGTCAGAGTAAAGTATTTGTGTATAATTATTTAAAAAACTGCAAGTATTTAACATTATGATCTAAAATTTAGTTTCATGGGTAGGAGATAAAGCACAACATTACAACTTGTTCTAACCATAAATGAAAAGCATACATATTTCAAGCATGATTATCTATTATTAGTCTCACATTTGTCAAACTTCTCCTCTTCAAGGTCCACAACCACCGATAAGAAACACACATAGAGAAAGGAATGAGATGCAAATAGCCCTTCACACTGGGAACCATGAAAGTGATTGCAATGAGTCTTAAATAGAAAAAAAGATTTTCCATTTCTCACTTTTGGTTATCTTCTAAGCTCAATATTCTAGTCAAGGTGAAAGCATTACATTGTCATCCTTGTAAGTTGTAGGTCTTGTCTGCTGTGGATACCCAAATATATCAACTCTAGTTATCAACCAAAGTCTACTAACCAAGAGATTTAACAAGTGGGATGATGCTAAAACAGTGACAATCCAATTAAACCCCTAGAGATTACAGAACATATCATTACATGTTTTTCCATGCAACACCTAGAAGTTGCAATTGATAGTGTTTTTACTGACATTAAGATGGTATATTCTACACTGCAGGAACCAATTAAAATTGCAAACTATAAGAACCAAATAAGCTGATACAACAGTTCTATGAATTTTCTTTGGGGGATAGAAGCTACATAATACCTTGCCATCATATTCTTTCTTAAGCAAAACTTCAGGAGCAATGTATGCAGGGGTACCGACTGTAGATTTTGGTTGTGAATGTAATACAGAGGACTGCAAAAGTAAGACAATCAAGATTTGTGTCACAGATAATACAAATTGATTCACAAAGGCAACGGACAGATGAAGAAATTTCTTGATCTTGGGGTACAAAATTGAAATGAACTTTCTAAACAGTGCCCAGTTTAAATGTGATTTCAACAGTCTGGAATGCAGGTATTGTAAATGCTAAGGTATCAACAAATAGAACAGTATGAAGAAAGAAAAGTACCTTCGAATACCCAAAATCACAAATCTTCAAACGAGGAGCTGGACTACCATCCAACAATGTGTTCTCCAACTTTAAGTCACGATGGCATACTTGCTTTATTAAAGAATATAAATAGAGACATTGAAGTCAGAAACTTTCAAGCAGAAAATGCACTAATGAGAAAGTAAAGACTAAAATTGCCAAACTTATGTACCATTGCATGACAGAAGCTAACTCCTGATATAAGTTGTTGGAAGAAGAAGCGTGCCTGCAGCAAAACATAATAGGCATTAAAGGTAAGCTGTAACTGCAACAACACTGCAACAAGAATGCGTTCTTGGAAGAGATGAGAACCTCATCTTCACCAAACCGTCCTGCTTTGCAAATCCGTTCAAATAACTCTCCTCCAGAAGCATATTCCATCACAATAGCCAAATGTGTAGGGGTTAGTATGACCTATACTTGCAGAGAATGAGAACTGATTAAAATAAGCCTCAGGTACAGGTAGGAAGAAATAGGCCAAGACTTGGGATGTGTACAGAGTTAAGATAACAAACCTCCTTGAACCTGACAATATTGGGATGCCTCAATGATCTGTGATTTATAATCTCCCTTCGTACATTTTCATCTATCTGTTAAGAAAAAAAAAATACATAGTTGAGCTTAATGTAATGCAGGGAAAACCACATGCATGCTACCGAATTCCTTTCTAACTTCAGTTAACTCTACTGCATAGCTTAGCATGTAAAATCCAATTAAATTGATTCCACGAACTCTAGATAAGCTTAATCATAAGGGAGAATGGTGGTGAACACGGGGCTTATTGAACAAACAAGTGTCGAGGGTTTAAGGCAGCTATAACATTAGTTAAGAAAGTCTGCTATCAAGCATACTTTAGCATTTTGCTTTCAACATTTAGAACCAAAAACAACACTTCCAATTATGCGTTTGAAAACAGCAAGAGTTCAAGGGTCTTCCACTTTCCACTAAATCCCAAAAGAGACATGGGGACACAATACTAAGTTCAAATTCTATCCAAATACAAGAACAGCAAAACCAGTACAAACTACATTAGACAGAAATCCAGATGTACACCACTATTAATCACCAACACCTCTTTTAGCACCATCCAACTGATAACCAAAGCACCACCACCACCACCACCATTTCCAACAAAGAACACACCAATCAAATCATAAACTACAGACTTCAGTTGCAAAAATCCCCCACCCAAACCAAAACTTTACAAGCACAATAAAGAAAAAAAGAAAACTTAATTCACGAAAAATGAACAAAAATAGAAAAATTGAGCTAAAATGGAAAACAAACCTTTTCACCTCTCTCAATATACTTCACAGCAACAAGCTCATCAGTGTGCTTGTCCCTCATGAGCCTAGCCACCCCAAAATTCCCCGACCCAATATCACGGACCAGCTCATACCTATCACTGTCATGCATGATTGGCATATCCATTCCTGGCCCAACAGTCATCGCAGAACGATCCATCTCCACCCCTTTAAAAATCCCACCTTTTGTTTTTTCTATCACTATGCACCAAAAACAACAACACCCCAACTACAAAACCTTAAATCTCACATTGAAATATCCACAACCCAGATCAGATCTTTGAAAAACACAACCAGGGTCGTTGCTGACAAAATAAAACAAGGCAAAGCTGCTACTACTTGAGCCCGTGAAAAGGTTTCAACTTTCACCAACCAAACCAAATGGGGATATTTTATTCTTTCTTTCAGAGCTCGCAGTGGTTGAAGTTGGAAGTTGCAGAGCAGAGGGTCGGTGATAGGCTCGTGAAAGTGAAACTGAACCTGAACGTGAAAGCTCTCTGCTTTTCTCTTTCTCTGCCTCACTTCTCTTTCTGTGTGCCTTCTTACACCAAAGTTTATCTTTTTGATTTTATCCAAACCTGTGAGAATCTGAGATGCATGAGCCAGCAGGTTTTTAATTTCTTAATTTTTCTTTTTCTTCCTTTGGATTTTCTTTTTTGTGCTTTCAGCAATTCCAATGATGATCTGATCAGTTTATATTTGTTTCTCACTAAATCAGTGAAACGTGTCAACCACAGACTGAGAAATTAAGAACCTCTTTACTATTTTTCTACTTCAACTAAGTTACAACCTTTTTGGTTGGGACAAAAGAGTCATGAATGACATAATCTAAGTAATGCTTAAAATTATTTTATTAATGAAATTTAGATTATATCTTGGATATGAGATTAACAGATTTGTTTAGTGTATAATTTGACTTTGTCTAGTTATTACAAATGTTTAATTATTTTTTATCATAAAAAGTTCTATTAAACTAGTACATTTAAATATAAATAAAGATAAGAATAGAAACTTTAAAATAAATTATATAAAGAAAGTTTTTCACCCTTATCATAAACAACAAACATTATCAAAATGGATTATATTAATGAAGATGATTACTTAAACCACCTACATTATAAACTTTGGACATCAACTCTTCTTTTAAGATGTATTACACCAGAAAGGACTCTTCTTTGAATATGTATATCAATAATATCATAACTTTATAACTTTTAATAGAAAGAGTTATTGAAGTAAAAGGTTCTAAAACCCCATGATTCTATTTAAGTTATTTTATAATTTTTAATATCATAACTTTCATTTCAACTCCCTAATAGGTTTAACTTTTTAGTCTTAATGTATTATTTTTATTTTACCAATGATACACAATTGGCAAGAGTTACTTTATGAGTGAGTTAGACATTACTAGAAGGAGCACCCATAATTGAGCAGAGATTATAATAAGTGTGGCAGAATGGTGTCAGTAACAGGACCAAGAAAGAATATTTAAAAATTGGAACAATAATGTGTGCATATAAAAATGAGAAATAAAAGTAGATGGATAAGTTAATAAAAATGCTCATTGTTTGGTTGGTAGTAAAGGCAGTGTATTAAAGTGGTCGAAACTTCATGTCGAAGCAAAGGGAAAACGATATATTGGACAATACATATAAATTTAGACAATGTGATGAGTATAAAGGTTTTAGTTGGATAAATATATTAATAACATATTTTGTTTAAAAACTCATTGGACAAGGACTTGTATCATAAAATTAATGAGGATATTTTCAAAATAAATAGAGATGATAAAATTTTAAGATTACTCTTAAATAATAAGTCTATGTAGCTATATTTTCTTTTGTCGCGAAAAAAACAAAAGTAAAAAAGTTAAATTAACAAAATTAGTTTAATATGTAAAAGTTGTTTTCAATTAATTTCTATAAAATTTAGTTTTTTTTATTAATGTAAGGAGGAACTAATTTTATTTTTTATTTTTCTTTTCCAAAAATGATTTTAAAGAAGTTTCTCCAAACAAACATTATCTCTTTAACAAAATTTGTAGTAATTTTTGTAACATTACTTATGTTAACATGGTTTATTTTAATTTCTATTTTAAAAATATTAAGAATGCGATTATTATTTCATTTTGACATATTCAAAGATGATATTTCTTTAAGTTAATTAAGATTTTATTGTATTTGATTATTGTATATGTAGAGAATTAATCAATAAACATATCATTATTTATTATCACATCGTGTGATTTAGTATTTTTTTTATGTGATATTGTTCTTATTGCTCTAAATCATCTAATATTATAAATTATTTGTGTTTTTAAGCTTCTCAATTTGATAATAATAAATTAATAACAAAGTTCTGATTTTGATTCATTTTACATTCATTGGTGATTGATCCTTGATTAAGATTATTCTTTTTCTATTTTTTTTTATTATGAAGAAAATTCTTAAAAAAATGTAAAAATATGGTCAACACAATCAATATTGAGAAGTTTATAAAAAAGAAAAGCATCAATCTTTGGCACATCAAGATGTGTGCCTAGTTGAAAAAATAAGGATTTTGGACACACTTATTTGATAGGACTGACTTAGGAAATCAGTTTTGAGAATTTAACAAGAAAATATTTATTTTCTAATTCTCTTGACTTTCTAGGATGAAGTTCTTTATGAGGTTGAAGTAAAGTAACAACTTATAGATTGTGTCAATATTTGAAAAGTTATTCATGATAAAGTTGGTCTATAATAATTTTTTATGTGAAAACACTTGTTTTGATGAGATAAACATAAATCTGATGTAACTAAGAGACATGGATGTGAAGATGGAAGATAAAGATCTAATAATGATTCTTTTAGTCATACATTCCCCTTTGTTTGAGAATTTTGTGAATTTATTGACCATTAGCTAAGACTACATTATAGAAGGTGAAGTTTTGCCTCGATGATAAGGAATTTCACCACAAGGAAAATGACAGAATATATGAAGATAAGTCATTTAGGTTAATAACGTCTACTGCCGTCAAAAGAAAAAAGAAGTATAAAGAAAAATAAAGCCAAGACCAATCCTATAAACATTTGTAACTATTAAAGGAACTAGATTAATGAAAAAAAAAAATTGTCCTAAAAGACAGACACAAAGTGTACATGCATACTATGTTAATCTTTTATGTAAAATCGATAATGATTCTCTATATATAATGATTCTATTTGTAAGTGTCTTAAGTAATATCGTGATAAATACTGCGTTATTTTTTTTGTTGTGTGTTAAAGTTATAGTAAGTTGATAAATTTTAATTAACAAAATTTATTTGGAAATATATATATATATATATATATATATATATATATATATATATTATTTTAATTTAAAAAATAAATGAGGGCAAAACTCTTAACTTCTTTTATCTAATTTTGAAGAAAATATTAGATTGATTTTAGAAAACTATTTTCTTTTTTCAAAAGTATTTTGATAAAAATATGTTTTAAGACTTTTTTTAGAACTTAAGATTTTAAAAGCTAGATTATATTAATACATCTTCATACATTAACAAATAAAACTCTTAATCTGGTATAAAATACATATTTTCAAATTTCTCCAAGTTCATCTTCAATTTTCTTAATAATTATAGAATATAAAAAAGGGAAAATACAATTGTATTAGACAAGAGCGGAAGTAGAAAATAAAATATTCATCCATTTTTTATTGAGAGAACTTTCTACACTCTCATAAAAGTTAGGACACATTTGCATGATTTGTCTGAAAAAATAGTAGTTTGAAATATAAGAATGCGTTTGTTTTACGGAATAAAAACTAATTCTCAAGAATATAAACTTGGGAATGTAGAATTTTCAGTAGGTTTGGAGTTTCAAAAGAATATTCTTGGTATTGTCCATTTATGAGAAAGTGATTACATCTTGATTTGATTCATTTTTATTGTCATGATAAGGAATGAGTGAGCTGTATCCTCTCCGGCATCAGAAAAGTGATTTTTTTAACCGGCTTATAACTTTCACTTTAACTCGAATTTTTATTTTAATTATTTTACAATATAAAAACATCGCTGGAACTGTTAAAATTCATCCAAACATTTTTTTTTTAATTTTCTATGAAATAGCATTCATAAAAAGGAGGTGCATCTTATTTTTACACGATATCCAGCCCAAACAAAGCCCAGTATGTAATTTGGGCGGAGACAGAACCCGTAAAACAAGCCGATATATATATGGCATTCCCTATATATATTTATATGAAAAAGGACGTATTTTTCCTGCACCTCCTTACTTTCTCTTTGCATCTCCATACATTCAGCACATTGACCACTATACCCTTAACAAAAATTCAAATAAATCCTATACTCCCTCACCTCTCAATCTGAAATACATAAAAGTTTTATGTTATGATGGTATAATCCAAAATAAAAATTTATATTATGGATTATATAATCTAAAATATAAAAAAATATATATTTTGGATTATATAATTTGAAATACAAAAAAGTTATATTCTAAAATGTATTTCGAATTGCATAATTTACAATATGAAAAACGTATTCCAGATTATAAATCTGAAATGCAAAAAAAAAAAAAAAAAAA
>Ga0209700_105070_pt1 | contig 22777 bp, 18 predicted proteins | sample SiratroredBW_FD_187528 | JGI IMG/M metagenome (GOLD analysis project Ga0209700, IMG submission 187528) | Root nodule microbial communities of legume samples collected from California, USA - Siratro red BW (SPAdes) (version 2) | ecosystem: Host-associated > Plants > Roots > Nodule | place: USA... | reverse complement strand
AGCGGCGGCGGTTCTGCAGCGGCGGCGGTTCTGCAGCGCACTCAGATTTGCAGCGGCGGCAGCGGCGGTGGTTCTGCTGCTGTGTGGCTCTGCTTGCAATTTGTGTTCTCGTGTTGAACCCAGCTCTTGATACCAATTGATGAGTCTTAAACAAACAACACACACAAATAATCTGCAAGGAATAGAAGAAAGAACGGAACACGGGCAACACACAAGATTTAACGTGGTTCGGTTTCCCTAATCCACGTGCAACAGGAAGAATTTTATTCACTTGTGATTGCTGAAGATTACAAATACAAGTTGTGTATTTATAGGGAGAAACTAGGGTTACTGTCTAATTGGGCCTAACTCAAATCAAGCCTCCACAAAGCCCAACAGGCTGTTCATAGATAGAAGATTAGGTTAACAAAGTATTCATTTGCGTATATTTTTCATCCATGTAGCTTGGATCTTGTGTAATGCAGATAGAACAATTCAAGACTATTTTCAAATTACCAACCTCTTACTAATTTCATTTTACTTCAACCTTTATATACTTTTTAATATTTAAAATATTTACAAGTTTGCACAATTGAAAAGGAGTTTTAACTTCAACTAAAATATTATTTAACAAAAAAAATTAGACTAATTGTTAATTAAATTAAACTTAAGATTTTTAATAATTGATTGAATAATTGTTACATGTGTCACATGCAACAACAATTTTAATTTAATTATTATCATGTGTGTTATGCGATGCATGTTAGATTAAAATGATGTGATCATAGCTGATATATTTGAAAAAGTTTTATACACTGAATAATAATTGACTTTAAAAATGTTAATAAAATATCTAAAACTTTTAATAATAATAAATAACATCAAATTTTGATATATTAATTCATTATAAATATATTTTTTTAGAAAATAAGAAGACGATCGATTCAAACAAATTTAATTCCTTTCAAATAAATGAGAAGAGAAAATCCAGAAAATAAAAATTACACTATACACTTGCAAAACAAACTATAAGAAAAAAAAAATCTAATCACAATAGAAAGAATGAGATGAATAAGGGGTCTTACGGTTAAAACTTAAATTAATTTTAATAAATAATAAATAATATCAAATTTTAATGTATTAATGATTTATTCCAAGTATGTTTTTTAGAAAATCAAAAAGATAAATGAAAACAGGTTTAATTTCTTTTAAACGAAGGAGAAGAGAGAATTGAGAAAACACAAGATTATACTATACAATCATGAAACAGATCATAAAGAAAAAACGAAATGCAACCACATAATAAAAAGAATGAGACTACTAAGATGTCTTGACATAAATTTTAAATTAGTATTAATAAGTTAAATAATTTCCTGAAATCAAAATTTTATTAATTTTTTAAATTTCTCCCTCTTCTAATCCTAGTTTCATAACTAATAAAATTCTTCAAATCTTATAAAAAAATCCATTAATTTTCCTTCTTCTAAACTTGTGAAATTATTGCATGCCTTTTCATAACAAAACCTCAAATATTTAGATATAAAATAAATAAATCTAACTGGGTAAATTTACTTAGACTAAAATTAGATTGACTGATTCTCTTTCAACAAATGAATATGCATGTTACAAAATGGATGTTACAGTAACCTATGAGTCTTTGTATGTTTCAAAAAGTTAATAAAGATATGAGTGGTTTATAATATGTTTTATTGTTATGATGTGAGTAACTATCTTTAATATTTAGATACTTTATTTTTATTAATTTTAAAATATAATTAAAAATAAATTAAGAACATGAAATATGAACGTTAAAAAGAAAGAAGCTATATTGTTATATTTTACTGTGAAATCTTATTTTATCTATTTTAAAATATCAATTATTCTCATATTGGTTTTAATAGGCTGAGTTTAACATGGTATGTTTATGCACTTTTATCTTTTTGACAAACTTTTGATAACTATTTTTAAAAATTATCATTGTTATTTTTTTTTTTTAAAAGTGTACCACAGCAATAATATAATAATAATAATAAAGTGAAATGCACGAAACTCAAGTCAACTCCGTCAAACCAGCCTTAATTTCGGCTACTTTACGGTGCACGCTCACCGCTCACAACCTTTTTATTTTTTAAGTTAATATTATTTTTTTATTTTACCTTCTCAAAATATTTTTGTTCTCGTTTACTTTGTAACTACAGAATTATATCAAAAATAAATACTTATAATATTAAAATAATTATAATTTCTCACCTATTTTAAAAGCAATACATACTAATACATAATAATAAAATTACTATAAATACATTAAATTAAATTTGATAAATTAGCAAAGTTACTATTAGCAATCAAATACAACTAGCTAAATATAATAATAACATTAAATAAATACTCTCCAAGACCAATTGAGATTGATTTCTTTTGTATTTTTTACTAAGACGTACGTTGTTGAATAACATGAGAATGTCCAAAACTCATGCTAATAAGGCGTTTAAATTAAATAAATTTCTATTACTTTGCATATATTTAAATCAATAAGAGTATGAGAGATGTTTTTCTAAGTACAACTTGACCCAACTATTTAACCCTTCTTGTCTCAACTTGTTTCAAAATAAAATTACAAATCACACACCTAAGGAAAGGGTAACTATATGTTTATTATCTTGCAGGTAAAATGTATTTTCTTCAATAATAACATAGTACAACATTAACAAGTATATATTCTAAAATGGTTTCTAATAGTTATTAACTTTGAGTTGGAAAGAATTGTTTTGTGAATAACAATAAATGTGAATGTGTTGTAGTGATGATTTCTTACAAAAGAAAACTTTATTTCATAAGTATTTTCTTTTGACCAATTTATTGTGTATTTGTTTATTTATATATTTGTCTCCATTGCCTTCTATGGCTTTTTGAGAGAAATGAAGAATTAAAATTGGGAGAGGAGACATTTGAAAGTGGATGGTCAAAGCATTGGGACCTACAACTCACCTGTGTAGGAAACATGGCCCTTGGAATTGGGACCCTCTCTTCTTTCCATGTTCCAACCCCACTCATCCTCATCAACAAACCACACATACCACACGTGCCCAAAAAATTTATATACTAACAATAATGTAAAAAATAACTTTCATTCTTTTACTGTAATAACTTTCATCCTTGAAATGCTTATTTATATCTTTTAAATTATTGTGGAGTCTACTATTTATCTGCTATTCACTCATTTTCTAAAAAAAAAAAATAGTAGTTGCATGTATCACCTACTGCATTTAATATGTTTTGAATGAAATTCGAAGTTATCTTATTATTAACTAAAAATAATAATTTAAGTACTTTTATAAGTCTTAATGAAACAGCTGTTTGTTTATGTGGTAGTGTTAATAAAGAGAAAGAAGAGAGATGAAGATGGAAGAAAGATAGATATAAATTAATAAATAAAGAAAGAAATAAATGAAGTGGGTGTAGAGCAGCCATGTGCGGGTAAGCTCATTTGCTATCACTCCAATAATAGAATGTCACATGATTTTGATTTTTCCTTCTTCACTCACTCACCACTTCATCCTTTTCTTTAATTATCAAACACCAATTAATTAAATCGATATTATGACGCTTTGTAATCTTAATCATAATGTCATGCACTGTACACCATGTCATTATGTAATGTAATAACAACAACAATGGTGAATCTCCGGTCTTTACGATGGAGTAGTTGTAAGTATTTTAGCTATTTTATTCACCAGACAATAAAACATTTTTTTTTCTCTGAACATGTAAAACAAATTACTTGCATGAGATTGTTATGCATATAAAACTTTGGTAAGAGATGATATATTGCATAAGAAGACATTGACCTGATAAAGAAGACTTTAAATAGTGGGCATCGGGTAATAAATTATTAATTATTAACGAGTACTAAATATTAAAGCTTAAATAGTTGGGATTATGGGCTCATAATTAATATCTATTTTTGAGACAAAGACCAAGATTTCATATCATGTTGACCATGGTTATTTCTTTCAGAGAAAATAGGGTTATTGAAATTTGGTTTTTGTTTAAAAGCACAGAAGCTCGTAAAACTTGGATAAGACATCTCAAAGAGTTTTATTTCATTATTAAAAGCCCAACTATCACATTCTTTTAATTAAACGCGGTTTAGTACGTTTTTATTGATAAAATAATTAAGCACATTTATATTTTATCTGTGTGAAATTAATATTTTAGAAATCTTTAAGAAGTAATTAAGGAAAAAAAAAAGATGTATTAATGTAAAAGTAACTGTGCGTGGTGTAATAATTATGAGTATGAGTAGGGAAAAAGTAAGAAAAGAAAAGAAGGTCAACTGAAGTTAAGTGGAAGAGAGAGAGAGAAGCGTCTAATGGGGTGCTCCATTGGTCAGCCATTTGGAAATGCAGAAAAGAAAAAGAAAAGAGAAAGAGAAAGAGAAAGAGAAGGAAAGGGTGTGTCTGGGCATTGTAGGGGAACTTTGGGGGCAACCCAACCGAACACACTAATCGCTTTCACAATCCAACATTCTTCCTTTCTATTCTCTTCCCATCACATGAATTGCTTTTGCAATTTCTCCTCCTATTGATACATACTTATTCATTCCACCATGAAGACGCATCCTCCGCCGTCCGAGGGTGGCTCCGCCGCTTCCAATCCCAGTCCCAATCCCTCTCAAGGTCTCTCTCTCTATCCATTTCTGAACAACAACTCAAGTGTTTGTTACTTTGCTTTCTTCCTGATAACGATAAGTTTGGGTGCAGAAAGCAGGAGCATAAACCCGGAGCTGTGGCAAGCTTGTGCAGGGCCTTTGGTTAATCTTCCACCCGCCGCTACACACGTCATCTACTTCCCTCAGGGTCACAGCGAACAGGTTCACCTAACCCTATCCTTCTCTCTCTCTCTCTCTCTCTCTGTCTATTTCTACACCTTTGCTATTCCTAATTCTTATCTTTCTTCTTCAGGTTGCTGCATCTCTCAAGAAAGATGTTGACGCTCAAATTCCCAACTATCCCAATCTCCCTTCTAAGTTGCTCTGTCTCCTTCACAATCTCACTTTGCATGTATGTTCCTCTCTTTCTCTTTCTCTTTCCCTTCCTTTCCCTTCTCCCCTTTCTCATTAATTTCCCCATTTGCAGGCTGATCCCGAAACAGATGAAGTATACGCTCAGATGACTCTTCAACCAGTCCCTTCTGTAATCTTTTACTATTCACTCACTCTCTGCATCTCATTTCCTCTTCTCTTCCACACTGCGCTAATCATTTCTTCGCATTGCAGTTCGACAAGGATGCTCTGTTGAGATCAGATCTTGCTCTCAAGTCCACCAAGCCACAGCCCGACTTCTTCTGTAAACAGCTCACCGCAAGTGATACCAGCACTCACGGAGGTTTCTCAGTGCCCCGTCGTGCCGCTGAGAAGATTTTCCCTCATCTTGTACGTCTCTCTACTCTCCGCTTACGTTTTCCTGCCTCTTCTTCCCCCTTTCTTTCATCTCATTCCATTTCCATTTCCTTTCCCTGTAGGATTACTCTATGCAACCTCCTGCGCAAGAGCTCGTAGCCAGGGATTTGCACGACAATGTTTGGACATTCCGCCACATATACCGTGGTACGCATGCTTGACACCCCACTCGGTTATCCTCTTATTTCTCTATTCCCTTTCTCAAATAAATCTCGTCTCATGATTCTCCTCCTTCGCTAGGACAACCAAAACGTCACTTGCTTACCACTGGGTGGAGTCTGTTTGTCAGTGGAAAGAGGCTTTTTGCAGGAGACTCTGTTTTGTTTATAAGGTCGGGGTTGTCAATTCTTGCCTCTTCCACATTTCAAATTTCTCTTCAAATATGTAGAGGTTTTTTTTATACCCTTTTGAGGAAACAACTTATTTTTTCACTATGTTTCATCGTTTTTAGTGTTTCTGTCTCGCAGAGATGAAAAGCAGCAGCTTCTTTTGGGTATCAGACGAGCTAACAGGCAACCCACCAATATATCTTCGTCAGTACTATCGAGTGATAGTATGCACATTGGAATTCTTGCTGCAGCGGCTCATGCAGCCGCAAACAATAGCCCCTTCACCGTCTTTTATAATCCTAGGTCCTGCATTTTTCACATCCTTTCTTTTCATTTCACTGTATTTGAATCAATGCATAATTTCTTTGGTTTCCACTTTCCTTTCTTGTCTGTCCAATCGGATTTCAAAGGCGTAGATTAGCTATTTTGTCTTTTGAGTCCCATCTTCTCAATTGTATAGTTTTGAACTTGTGTGTTTCTATTGCTTGCAGGGCTAGTCCCTCAGAATTTGTTATTCCTTTAGCCAAGTACTACAAGTCGGTGTACAGCCACCAACCATCACTTGGTATGCGTTTTCGAATGATGTTTGAAACTGAAGACTCGGGAACGAGAAGGTACGTCACTTTAACCAAGTCCATGTATAGAATGTGTTTACCGTAAATGTGTAAATGACTAAGTTGAAAGTAATGTCTTCATGAAGTAAACATCGAAACATGGGTGGTCAAATATCATGATTGAGAGACGTAATTAGTTTGTCTTGTAATTGAGTTTGTGCTTGAATCACTGTTTATTTCTCAATCCATATTAATTAGAATTGACAACTTACCTAGCACTGAAGCAGGAGATACTTTGCTGACAATAGATATTATACTTGGAAATGGTTTTAATTAATCAATTCAATTGTACTGCAGGTATATGGGTACAATTACAGGTATCAGTGATCTGGATCCTGCGCGATGGAAAAACTCCCAATGGCGAAATTTGCAGGTACCATTACCAACATCCTTTAATATTTCTTGATTCTAATTTTACCCAGGAGATTTATAATTTCGTATTGTCTTTCCTTTCTTTAATCTGTGTAAGTAATGGTTGTTTAGTTTTACATATCATTGGTCAGGTTGGTTGGGATGAGTCAACTGCTGGAGAAAAGCGTGGCAGGGTCTCAATCTGGGAGATTGAACCAGTAACTGCTCCATTTTTCCTCTGCCCGCCTCCATTCTTTAGATCCAAGAGGCCAAGACAACCTGGAATGCCGGGTAAATAATTGTACTGCATACTTTTTAGATGCAAAAATGAAATGTATGGGATCCTCTAAACCACAACTTTCTGATGGGAGGAAAATTTGAATTTGGTTTGATTGAAAGTGTATAGTTCATTTGGCATACTTTTGTTTACTTTTGCAGATGATGAATTATCTGATTTTGATAACATTTTCAAGCGGACAATGCCTTGGCTTGGTGATGATATGTGCATGAAGGATCCCCAAGGTCTCCCTGGCCTGAGTTTAGCCCAATGGATGAACGTGCAGCAAAATCCTGCACTGGCTAGCTCGTTGCAGCCAAATTTTGCACCTTCCTTACCGGGATCTATTTTGCAAAATATTCCTGGGGCTGATATATCCCGGCAGCTGGGATTTTCCACTCCACAAATTTCTCAGCCAAACAATGTAGCCTTCAATGCTCAGAGACTACTTCAGACTGCTCAACAGCTGGATCACCTTCAGAAGTTACCATCTACATCTAGCACATTGGGAACAGTCCTGCCACCACAGCAACAGTTGGGTGATATCACTCAACAATCAAGGCAGAACATGGCAAATCAGACTATACCACAGAGTCAAGTTCAGGCCCAACTCTTGCATCCCCAAAACATTGTCCAAACCAACAATATTCTACAACAGCAGCAACCATCCATTCAAAACCATCAAATGCATAGAAGCCTCTCTCAGAATCCATCACAGCAGCAGACAATTATAGGTCAGAGTCAGCAACAGAATTTGATCCAGTCGCCTATCCCTGATCATGTTCACCAATTACAGATGTCCGACAATCAGATTCAGTTGCACTTGTTACAGAAGCTTCAACAACAAAAACAAACGCACTTGGCACAGCAAACAGTCTTGCAGCAGCCTAATCAACTTACTCAAATCCAGGATCAGCAGAGACAGATTTTAGATAAAACACATAACTTGTCTAGAGCACTAACACCTGGTCAAGTTCATGAAATTCCTCCTATGCTTCAAAATTCACTGCCTGAGGCTAATTCTATCTCTAATCAGATCACAAAGGCTAATTTCCAGAACAATATTCAATTCCCTCAGCCGCCCAAGCTTCAACAGCAGCAACCTGGCTTGCTGTCTGAAATGTCTGGCCACATGGGTCTTCTCCCTACCCCTACAACTAACCAACTTTCTGCAGCTGGCAGTAGTATGCTGAATGGAGCAGCTGGGGCAGGGCAATCTGTAATTACTGATGATATTCCATCTTGCTCAACCTCACCTTCTACAAATAACTGTGCCAGTGCACTTCCACCATTGATAAATTCTCGATTGCAGCGAAACACAATAGGAGGGGACGACATGGCTCAGTCTGCTTCAACAATCTTGAGTTCAAGTGCGTTGGAAACTATGTCATCACATGCAAACTTGTTGAAAGATTTACAACCAAAGTCTGAAGTTAAACCTTCTCTGAATATTTCCAAAAATCAGAATCAAGGGCATTTTGGTATTCAGTCGTACTTGAATGGTAGTGCTGCCCACACTGATTGTTTGGACACATCATCTTCTACAACATCAGTTTGCCTTTCTCAGAGTGACGCTCACATGCATCAGAATAATAATCCATTAGCGTACAATCCACATTCTATGTTGTTTAGAGACAATAGTCAAGATGGGGAAGTTCAGGCAGATGCCAGGGGCAATATTCCATATGCCAACAACATTGATAGCCAAATGGGAATGCCACTGAATCCAGATTCCCTTTTAACCAAGGGAACGCTGGGGTTGGGGAAGGATTTGTCAAATAATTTCTCTTCAGAAGGCCTACTTGGTCATTATGAAAATAACAGAGATGCTCAGCAGGAACTTTCATCTTCAATGGTTTCACAGACATTTGGAGTCCCTGATATGGCCTTCAATTCAATTGATTCCACAATAGATGATAGTAGCTTCTTGAATAGGGGTACATGGGCTCCACCACCAGCACCACCGCCGCCACCTCTGCCCCCAGCACAGTTTCAGCGTATGAGGACATATACCAAGGTTTGTTTATTGATTTTATTGTTATTTTAATAATACAGTTTCAGCGGATGAGGATTTATGTCTTGACGGTATGTGTATGTATGCTTTTCTGTTATTCTAAATTACCTTTTTTCTTTTGGCCCTTTCAGGTATATAAACGTGGAGCTGTGGGAAGGTCCATAGACATAACAAGGTATTCAGGTTATGAGGAGCTTAAACAGGATCTAGCTCGTAGATTTGGAATAGAGGGACAGCTGGAGGATCGGCAGAGGATAGGTTGGAAACTTGTCTATGTAGATCATGAGAGTGATGTTCTACTGGTGGGAGATGACCCTTGGGAGTAAGTCCAACTGTCCCTTTTCTCATTGGTTTGTATTTTTGCATCTGAATATTCCTGGCTGGCAATCCGTAATGTTCCGTAGCTCTAGTAATTTCGTTGACCATGTTAGCCTATGGACCAGAAAGTTTTCATCCATAGTTAATGCGTTCTCCTCCTTACTACAATATAACAAATAATGTCCCATTGTTCAAGTTGGTAGACTTGAAGCGTTCCACAACCCATCCCAGCTATCAACTTTGTGCTACCAATTTGACCATGAGTGTCATGACAAGTCATAGGGATATGAATGTCTAGCAATTTGACTTTACCACGTCTAGCGATTTTCAGCCTTTAATATCATGGAAATTAAGAGGAAAGGCAAATAATTCATTGCATTTTTTAGGATGGAAGAGTTGGAGGGCCAATATGTTTAAATTTAGACAAAATCGTAAAACCTTGAACTTTTTGTGATGGAAATGTTTGGTATCTTAATTGTTGGTGATGTATTTCAGGGAGTTTGTGAACTGTGTCCGCTGTATTAAAATACTTTCTCCTCAAGAAGTGCAACAGATGAGCTTGGATGGAGATTTTGGCAATGGCGGCCTTCCAAATCAAGCGTGTAGCAGCTCTGACGGTGGAAATACTTAAATGAGAGTTCAATAGTACACTAACAATTCTTGCATATTGGTAACTTAGATTATTTATGAAGAAGATACATCATTGTCCTAGTTCCCGAAGGCGGTTATTTTATCACTGGGGGACGTAAGCGTCCTACATAAGGTCTTTGAAGCGATGTTTTGCAGTTTGAAAGGAGAAGTTCCGGTTCTGTTCTGGACATGAAAAATGCTGCTAGTGTTACAAATTCAATTAAGTTATTCAGGCCATGGATAGATATGTTGTTGTAATATTAAAAAAATTATCATTGTCGGCAAATTCTCTGTATTGTAGAAAGAAAGGTTTGATATTGCTCGATGCTTTTTTATGTACAAAGTTGAAGGTTTATTGGCCCTCTAGGAGGAATTGCTTTGTAAACGCTAGGCAGCTAGATTTTGAGGAAGCTTTCACGATCTTCCATCCTTCGAGGCACTTTAGTACTTGGCCTAGAGGACTGTGAAGTAGACAAACTTCAAATGTTGTAAGGTCAAGTAGATACTGTTGCTTTGTTTGCTTGAAGCGTAAGGACTAAAAATGGTGGAGACTTGTAAAGGAGTTCAATCAATTAAAATAGTTTGTTTTATTTTTGACTATATAAATTGTGAATTTTGTTGATTTGAAAATTGTTTAATGTGTTTGACCCAAAAATCTTCTGTTATTTAACGATGCTTGTTCTGCTAATTCAGTAGTTGGAATTGACCATAGTAGTGTCCCTTGGTTTGGCTGAGGGGAGCAGAGAAATTTGGCATCGCAGTGTAGCTTTACATTTTAGAGACAAACATGACGTACACAGGGCGGTGGGGCTCTCAGTGCAGCCTGTGAAGGTGACAATCTGGATCATTCGTGAAATTTTGTAACACAGCACGGAACAAGTTCATATCATGAGATTGCCTTTCCTTATTCTTGTCTATTTTTTACATTGGGTCTACTCAGGCTGTTATTCACTTTTTATGATCCGTCGCAAAATAATACGTAAATTTTAATTTTAATATATAAATATATATCATCAAAAATTAATTTAATTTAAAGTTACAATTATTATTACAATTTTAAAAATATATCTTGATATTTTAACTCATCTTGTGTCCTTAACACCATTCTCATCTTGTGTTCTTAACAGCATTGTCCCCTTATATTAGGGATACATTCAAGAATAATTATAGAAAAATAAACTAATGGTTAAAAGGAAGATATATTTCCAAGATAATGATAATGAGTTTTACGATTTTGAATGCTTCTAATGTAATCTTGTATTATCATATCAAATTCTAAAATAATTTCAATTACTAATAAGAAGTTATCTTGATAAACTCTTTTATCCGATTGTCAAAATATCAAATTATATTCAACGAGACATTTTATGGTTGCATATATTCAATTTTCTTTTTCTTTATAATTTCTTTCTGCAAGTTTTTATCAGTTGTTTGATTTTTACCCCGCATTACTCACAAGTCATTCCAAATATTCATGTTATTCATATGCTCAAAACTATTTTCATATTTTGTTATTTAAGTCTTTTGTTGAAATGTCTCCAATCTCTAAAGCCCTCATTTGTTAAAAAAAAAACACTTTCGTGAATTCCATATCTGAACAATTTACAACAAAAACAACATATTTTGTCAACAGATCAAACCATTTTCATCACTAGCCTAACCATTGTTCAACTTTATATGATAATAAGTAGATGGAAATTGTCTAGAAATATTACGCTTTTTTTTTTTAAAAAAAAAAAAAAAAAAAAAATCTCCTCTCTTATAGGTCTTTTTTTCAAATGTGTTGATTATCTCAAATTTTAGTATCATATCAATCTAAATGGAAAAAACAAATTTTCTTCACTTCTAGATAAATATTGGTAGACAACATGTTTGAAAGATAAATCAACTAATCAACAGATACAAAGAAAACAAAATGGTAATTGGAACTAGAAGTTGAATTGAATATCAAATCACACGTTTTTTTAATTCCAAAAGTCGACTTCTGATAAAATACTGTAAACTATGATTCGAGTATGTTTTTTAATTACCTTGTAAACTATGGTCGGAGTATGCTTACTTACCTGATAAAGAGATTATGGATAACAAAAAGAGTTGTAAGAGAGAAATTATTGAAGTTTCACGAGAAAGAAAGATAAAAGTTGGATTTCTTTTCCAATTATTCAACCAAAAATGTAGAGAAAAATGTGAAAGGAGGTTAAAAAAAGTTGAATTCATGTTTGATGCGTGTCTTGTGAAATTATAATCTTGCAGAAGTCTACAAAAGAAACTTTTACGTGCAGTGGTGAACAGCGATTGTTGAAATTGAATTTGGATGTCAAATTTCGGGTCTTCAGAATGACACACTAGTCACCTGCTTACATTATTAAGCATAATATAAATATGAACAGTACAAAATGCATGAGATACGACATAAACGAATCTTATTTAAAGATACCGACTTATTTATTTTATGATGAATGTTAAATTCATTTTCTGAGTGCAAAGAATGATTTGGACTGTTTTGGAGCGAATCGTTCCCTGAGGAATTCTACAGTTAGTGTCAAAAAATGTGGACGAGAATGCAAAGTTGAAAAGGACAGGTGCATTGCTATGGGAATATACTTGTAAGTTTTATAATATTCCATGTGAGATGAAACAATTGCTTGGATTTTCGTGGCAATCTTTGAACCACAAATACAGTGTGTAATAAATAAAGAATCTCTGATTCATCATAATGTTGTGTAGGTTGGTTCACGCTGCAAGAATAGGCATAAACACAGTAGATGATGTGGGTTTGATGAGAGGAAACGTGTAGTAGTAGTCCTCTTGCTGATGTTCGTAGTTTCTAATGTGAGCCTCACGGCATTGTGCACTACAAAATGCTTTCTCTCCTCTGCGTTAAGACATGTGATGTGACTATTAGTATCTTCATATGTTATCAAATACAAAGGCACAATAATTGGTTCAGAAGATAATTAAAATCTGCTGTATCTACAATTAGAAACATAAACAACACAACTCTAATAGAAGAGCAGAAAAATGTGTATATATATTGCAGAGGGTGATGTGGTATTAGAACCTGTAAATGAAGATGTCGACCCCATGAAGATGTTTGTGGCAAAGGTTGCAGGAATTGAGAAAATGAGGGGTGGGAAACAGAAAGCGGCTTCCAGTGCTGAGAGGGGAAGCATGGAAAAGGCCATAGGTTGCTGTTCCACGAAAGTTTGCCGCAGCTTTGGCAGAGGAAACAACATCAGTGGAGTTGTTGATGTTGGTCACATTCATGGCTGCTACTATTCCAAGGCCAACAACCCCTTTATCCAAAATCATCGTTTTCCTCTTCCTTGTTGATTTCGTGGAATTAGAATTAGAATTCTCCATCAATTCTGAATGATATTGAAGTGCAAAGTGTTGGATGAAGCAGAAAGAGTGAGTGAATTCTTCTGTCTTTCTTGTGTAGTCTCTCAGAAAGAAACAACAAAGTGGGAAGGGAGCATTTGGATTTGAAGAAAGAGTCAGAGCAGAGGCAGTGAGTTATATAACGTTATTATTCACAAAAATCTAACTCACAAGCACGCCGTTGCCACAATTTGGGAACTGTGATATATAATGTTATTATTGTTTATGGACTAAAAGAGTCGTAATATATACATATAAATTTATAATTTTCTTATTTTTCTTTTAAATTATAAAATTTATTGGTGAAATTGATGTCATTTTTCTAAATTGAACAGATGGTACGTGCCTTTATCCCAGCTCTACGCATTTCAGAAAAATATCGAACCTATCCCTTGGAACATGCCAATCAATCGATTAAGACACGATATTTCTAAAAAAAACTCGTGTTTTCTACGCCACCACCATCTATTTTTTCAACAAATATACAAAAATGAATAAATAATTAAGTTTCCATTTATTTCCTGACTAAGTAATAATACTAATTATTTTATTTTTCATATTTTTATTGAATAATACCATTTACACTAATGAATCAAATTTAAACTCTTTCATATTATTGAAATTAACTATTAGGATTAACAATAATAACATACAAAAAATACAAGAATAAGATTGAAAAAACTCTTTTATTAGGATAAAAAATTGTTAAACAATTAAGTCTAATAAATATGTTCACTAGGCAGTCTATCACACTACAACTATGAGGTTATCTCTTTTAAATTCTGACTTTTTCAGATTCAACGTCTCCAATGAAATGTAATCTAACATCTATATGTTTCTTCCTCTTGTAGTTGATATAATGATAAACTAAATGTATGATACTGACTATCACAATGAAGAGTCACACAGTCCTACACAATCAATACTCACTCTCCAATTATCCCTTTCAATCACAGTCATCTTTAGTCCCCTTTGTTAGCACGATATACTATATCTGGATAGTAGATGAAGTCACCACTGATTGCAAGCTAAATTTCCAACAAAGTGCAATTCCAAATAATGTAAAAATATACTTAGATAGTGACTTTTTGGTATAAATATTCCCTACATACCAACCTCTACAAAACCCTCTATAGCAACTCCATTATGGACAAACCTGTCTATACACCAGAGCAGACGATACTGTTCCATTTTTTAGATATCTCACTACCCACTTCAAGGCTTCCTATTTAACACGTCTAAGATCTGCCATGAACATGCTAACCACCTTAGCAACATACACTAGATCTGGTTTGCTACAGATCATCCTATACATGATGCTCTATACTCCATTAGCATACAAAGTAGAGTAATCTTCGTCCGCCTCCTACCTTCTTTTGTACTAAAAGTTTGAATAACTAAGAGCTTTGTGTGGTGTCCTAAAGGTGTTACCAGAAGTTTAGATTTGTGCATTTTAAACCTCTCAACCACCTTCTGCAAGTATCCCTACTAAGATAGACGTAATATCCTGATCGTTTGATCCCTATATATTTCCATCCCTAGAATTCACCTGACAAGACCAAGATCTTTCATTTTAAACTCTATGTTTAATTTTTGTTGGAGCTCTTCCAATTCATTTCTATATTGGCTGGCTATAAGGATATCTCATAAATACAAGGGCAAGAAGAACACAAACTCTTCTTCTCTTTTGAGAATGTAGACACAACCAAGATAGCTGCTCAATTGGAATCCCATTTGTCTTAGAAAATCATCAAATTTCTTGTACTGTAACCTTGGACTATATTTCAAGACATACAATGATTCCTTCAAGAGACACACCTTCCTTTCCTCTTTAATAAGCCTCTTAGGCTATTGCATGTAGATGGTCTCCTCCAAAATTCCATGCAGAAAAATTGTCTTCATTGTTCCAATACCAAATTATATTAGTTAACAATCAAAATCAAAATCCTTATTGAACAATGTTTTACCACATTTGAGAAGATTTCGTTATAGTCTACCCCATCCACTTGTATAAAATCTTTCACCATTAGTCTAGCCTTCAACTTCTGTCCCTCCACACTATATATTCCCTCGTAGCAGGTTATGCATCTCCAGCTCCATGAAACCTTTCTCAATGATGTGTCCCGCCTCAGATGTCATAGTTTTTCCTTATCTTGCATCATCTAACTAGTTACAAATGCATGCACAATCATTATTGAATCGTCTAAGATGTATAAGCCATTCTTTTTTCATCCCTTAGCAATTGTAGATACTCTCCTTATAATCTTTATCACACCTTGTTCAATATTGATTGTTAAATCAATCTGATCAAACATATTGATTGACAAAAGATTCTTCTTGAGCTCTAAAACATACCTCACCTTATAGGCTTTATTATTCCCAAGAAGGACTACTCCACTTTCTTTCAGTTCCAAGGTATCAAAGAACTCCTTTACAAGACACATATGATAAGTGCATCCTGAGTCAATGGCTCAGGTCCTCTATGTATCACACGCAAAAAACCAACAACATCGCTTCAAACTCGTAGCTATCGGACGATATAACAACATCAAAAAATTCTTTCTTGAAATGAGATTTCTTGCCTTTCACATTTCTCTTATTTTGTGTACAACTAGACTTTAAATGACCTTTCTTATGGCAGTTGCAACACTCAACTTCTCTCAGATCGTCTGATGAGTATTGTTTTAACTTCTCTCCTTTTCTTTCTTTCCCTTCAACTTTGACACATTCAGACTCAACCCATTCCCTTGGGCTCTTGGAACTTCTAAAACTCCTTACTCCTTATTGAGGTTTGCATCTCTTTAAAAGTAATGGTTTGCTCCTTCCCGAATAGAAAAAGCGTCTTCATTCGCTAACTGCTTGTTCTTGACTCGATCATCTTAAAAGAATACAATTGTTGCTTCAACATAGTCCGTGTGCCAAAGACTTAGTAATATACAGTGACTCTAGACTCACCCACATCGACACAATAGGTTTCTCCTTAGCGTTATGGTGCCGATTATTGGGTTCTTCGAGTTGACATACCAAAGAGAGTCGGTACCTAACCTGGGAGATATGGATTCAATGAGTTCCGAGCCATTTGTTAACATGTATATAAGAAATCTGATACTACCTCAAATCCAAAACTTTAAGGTAATGGATCTGTAGATTTTTCTCCTTATATATTGCTTGCCTCACTCATCTTCACTCAATATAGGACTCCTGACTTCACACTTGAATTTATCACAATCTCCCCTCAAGTGTTAGTCTCCACATAATGCCGACTTTCCTTCCACCTTGAAAGTGTTCTCCCACAAGTACTCTACTTGTACAACGACGCCAATTGTTGGGTTTGCAGCAATAACAAACAAGAATACACAAGAACAAGATTGAAAGAAAATATTTAACGATGAAAGGTTTATATAAAAGGTCTAACGCAAGATATAATGTACCATCTATATTGATAACGATTTTTATGTATAAAACCCAGACTAAGGAATAACAAAAAGCAATTAAGATAACTAAGTCTAACAAATGTTTACACTAGACAGTTTGTCACATCAATAGTAAATAGTCTTTAGTAAATAGTCTGGTAGACGGTCTTATGCTCCCTTCCATTAGATGTTCTAATTGTCCGATTGAACTCTTCACCAAAGGTCAACTGCACACGATTTAGAACCAATCACAATTTAAAGTGAATCATCACATTAACCTTGCATAACATGATAGAGAAAAAAAAAATTAATTAGCAATTCTAGTTGAATTTGTGGTTAAATGTTGAAGAGGGCAGTTGATCGAGTTGAATATTTAGCAAGTGAGACAGGTTCCCAACCTTATTTAATTGTATTTTAACAACTATAAGTCATTTTTAAAATAAAAAGAAGCATTCATTTAGTTTTTATGTAACCTATATATATTAAAGAACTGTAGTGAAGTGAATCCAAAGAGAGTTTTCAAGAGAGTGTCCTTGTATTATTTGGTTGAGTGAAACAATATGAAGCGGCAACATACGTATATTCAGAAACAAAGACAAGGTATATTAATGAAGTCCCGGGGATTGTGTTTGTTCTGCACATCAACTTGTGGCGTGGAACAGAATGAAGGATTGCAACATTTTCTCCAAGGATGCATGACACGCACGTTGTTGAATCACTATGTAGACGAGTGTTGTGTGAATGATCCATGATATGAAACAGACGTTGAGTGTTGTGAAGATGCTCCTGCTGCCTCATATCATATCCATTCCAAGGGTTGAGGACTCACAAAAAGCGTTGGCGCAACGTGTGAGCCTGAATATTTTCCCCACAAATTACTGTACACTTCAATTACATTCTCCCCACTGATGATGAGCTTGAGCGGCTTTCATATCCAGAGAATCCAGACAATGTATCACTCGCCTCCTACAATGAAAAACATATTCATTCAGTATTTGATGAGGAAATTAAAAGAATCACAATCCAATCCAAGCTCAGCTGCAGCTTGGAAGAAAAGAGTAGAAAAAGAGAGTGGAGGCACAGACAGATTGTGCGGATGATGAGTTACTGCTTTTTGGAAGATAACCTGCACCACCACCTCCACTTCGAAGTCCAAACATCATCATAGGCGACATGCTTTGTTCAGCAAATGCCCTGAGCTTATTGAGCTCAGGCAAGACAACTTTTCCAAGATCAGGCCTATCTTTTCTCCTCATTTCGGCACATCCCAGGGAAAGCCTTGCGAAATGCAAGGCATGTTCAAGTGGCCAGTCCTCAACAGCTGGGTCAAGCATCTCAGCAAAAGTCCCCTTCTCGATTGATCTCGAAACATGATGAGTCAAACCCATCGGAGGCTTCGCCGTCACCAATTGCAGAAGCATGATCCCCAGAGAGTATATGTCAGATTTGATTCCCAGCATGCCCGTTTGCTGGTACTCCGGGTCGATGTAGCAGAAGGTTCCGGCAGTGGAAGTCATGCGATACTGAGTCACAGTGTCAGCAACTGAAGGAGGCACCAGCCTGGCCAACCCCACGTCACTGATCTTGCTCACGTAGTTGCGGTCAAGGAGAATGTTGCCTGGTTTTAGGTCACGGTGGACCAGTGGCTCTGGTTTTGTCTGGTGAAGGAAAAGCAGACCTGTTGCTATCTCTGCGGCAATTTGGAACCTTAGCTGCCATGGAAGAGGTGGACGTGAACCTCTTCTGAACAAGCAATCATCCAAGCTTCCATTCGCCATGTACTCGTACACAAGACAACCATACTCTGGACATGCACCCAGCAGCAAAACCATGTTTGGATGCCTTATGCAACTTAGCACTTCTACCTGCATAAACCAAACCAAATTAGATATCTGATATCATGCAATCGTTTTTTTGTGTTAAAGTGCAACAAACCGTACTTCCTGCTGAAACTGCTCGCGTCCTTGAGCTGCATCTGGCTTCAAGACCTTGATGGCAACCTGGGTGCAATCCAGTTCACTCCTGTAGACTGGACCATAACCTCCTTCGCCGATCTTGAGAGCGTCCGAAAACATATTTGTTGCCTCTTCAATTTCCTCAATGGTGTACCTTCTGTACATGGCAGTGCCGTGTCCAAAGCTTTGACTTGGTTTCCTCCTCTCTACCTGGCTCATTCTCTTCTGTGCTTCCAATGCCGCAATTTTTTCAAGGGCTTCTGCTCTGATCCTATCCTGCTCCATCTCCATGAGTTGTATGGTTGAGGCATCACCCGTTTGCGAATCCTCCAATTTCTTCTGTTCTTCCGCTTTCCAACGTTGAAGCTCCATTGCCTTCTGCTTTGCATTCATAGCTTCCTTGCAGGCTGAGCTGTACATATCCAACTTCTGCTTCAGTTCCAGCTTCAGCCTCCTCATCTCCATTTCAACGTCATCCTATGATTATAGAAAATAAAAACATCATCTTTTTAATTTGTTTTCATATACATGTACATGAATGCATGTAATCTTGATTACTACGTACGTACCGTGCAGTCTGATAACCTTGGTTGCGAGGAGAAGGAGTAGTCATCATTGCTTTGGAATCCTTGCGAGGACAATGAAGAAGCGAAGCTTCTTGCGTCATCTGACACACACGAAAACCTACCCATTCCACTCGCGCTGTCCAAATCGTCGTACATTGTCGGGAATATTCGATCAATACTTGGCCTTCCGCTGCTCACAAATGATATGTCAGAATCGGGAAGCTTTGAAGGCTCGTATGTTCTGCCAGCCCTTGTGAATGGTGATCTGCATGACCATATATATATACCATAAATGGTGAAAAGTTAATTTCTACAAGCAACTTACATTTGACGAGCGCAAGTATTAGGGTTTATAAATCTTGATCGTAACTTACATCATATCATCATCATCCAACACCATCTGGCGTGTCCCACTCCCAAATGAAGCTGCAATTAAGTAATTCAAATGAACACATACAGATAGGTAGATCAGAATGGTGATTGGATAAGGCAAATTAAAAATAAAGAGAAAAATGAATTGACTTACGTCGTGGTGGGTAGGGGCGGGTTGGCTGAGATTCGAAAAACCTTTCAGGACTTCGCATCAGTGTCTGCTGGCGTGGCTGTGGCTGTGGCTGTTGCTGTTGCTGTTGGGGCTGCACAAGGTTACGTGCTGCTGCGGCAGGTTTAGGAGCCAATGGAGCAGTAGCAGATCTCACACTTGAGATTTTTCCTTTAGAAATTATATACACTGTGCAGAATGGTGGCGCTCCCTTCGAAACAGTGGTTGGAACATCCGTTGTTCTAAATCTTCTGCCATGTATATTAATTTCAACAGCATCTGTTAGTTTTGTTACTATATAAACGAGAACTAAAATTCTCTAGTATTTTCCAATTTCACGGTTAAGAAGATGATTAATGATAAAGACAAAAAAAAAGTACTTTACCTAACAAGGCCACCCTTTGATGGCGCCCCAAGTACAAGAAGCTCGATGGAATACATGGAAATGCTTTCTACTAATGCCTTAGATATATCCATGTCCTCCAACAACATTTCTCTGCATTGTATCTGTTGGAAAAATCAACAATTTTTTAGTATCTTGTTCATAAACGAGTGCAGATATTACAAGTTTTCGTGAGAACTAACACTTTTTCTGTTGCAGAAAACCCGAAATGATTCAAAGAGTTCCTTGGATTCGTTGTCGCCCACAGCTTCGTTCGCAGGATTCGCTGCACTCAGCCATTGAAGTCAGAAATGTGGTACGGTATTTGTGTGTGTGATACACAGTTGACAGAAAGATATATACAAATGTGAACATGGATTAAACATGGTATAGAAATGTAAAGGTACGAACCAGTGGAACCTGAAGATGGTTTTTGTCTGACATGGATCAGTAAGAGACATTGATCCTTGGGGAGAAGATTGTCCACTGCCCACTTGGCAGCGTGTTGGCTGTTCTTGTTATTCTCGATGGCCACAGCCACCACACGTCCTGCTCCAAGCTTCTTCTCCGAGTTCATCCTCGACATCTTGTATTTCCCGATGAATGATGCCTTCGAGGATGCAAAGAATGTTAGGTTTGAGAAATTATTAAGTAAGCAGCATTGTGGTTTGATCAAATAAATATAGAATTGACAGTTCCGCGTGCATTTTTAGCAGTTATGCTGTCAGTGGGAAATTGCTGTTGCAGATTCGTTTGCAATTTGTTGATAAGTTCCAAAATTAGTGGTGTTTGTAGGAATTTAACGCATCAACCCTTCATTTTGGGAATGTACACTTGGGCTGCCTGGTATCTTATCTAACATCATCGAAACCAAATCCTTTTATAAATGATTTAGCCAAATTCCACCTACCAGACAAAAATATGTTCTACATCATGTTCTTTCTAGATAAATATAACAGTTATATATAAAATAGAAGTTATATGTAGATAAGTAAGTTAGGAAGAAATTTACATATTACTATTAGTTTCTATTGGGAAGCTATTTGACAGGTTTATGGTTATAGATAAAACTACATCTTAAATTAAACATGCTAAAAGGATAATTTGAATGGTTATTATTTTGGTTGACTGGTTGGTTGTTTTAAATGAGTGGTTCCCATAATAAATGTAACTTTATATGATATTTGGTATATATTTGTATTTTTAATAGGTTTTTCAGTTTAAATTATGAATTTGTTAATGTATCTATACAAGAGTTCAATTTATTAATACACACAATTTGACTATATTAATAAATTTGGTCGTAAGTATAATTTTAGTTATACTTTATTAAAAACCTAAGAATAGATGTCAGCAATCTATTTAGAGGTTTATACATGATTAGTTAAATGGTTTCTAACCCTCTATTTTTTACAACAATGAAAATGTCCGTTGTGTAAGTTACTTTTTAATATCGACTTAATTATGATAAAATTTTGATTAAATCTTTCAGAGACACGCATCTAGTACACATTCAGTCATCCTTGATTAAAATAAAATTTAAAACACTCTCGGTTACCAAAATTTCACAAACCTGCTACATGGAATAGATAGAACTGGTACGAGAAAAAGATAGCTCTGTGATATTATACAACTAAAACCAAATTATATTACAAACTACGCAAGCCTACTTCCTCACCCTATTATAATACGTCTACTTTTCCATCTGCAACTCTAACTACAGTATAACATCAAGAAACACCCTTTTGTCCCAAAATTTAATTTACATTGTGCATATCAAAATCAGGCACATAACAACATTGGAGAGGTAAACAATAAAAAAAATATTACTTTAATCTTATTAATGATAATAATAATATATACAAAAAATTTACAGTCTCCAAAGACTCCAAGGAATTGATATGGATTTTGTTCAGCCTGACCCATCTCTGTAAGTCTCCATAGCTTTTGATTAATTTACAAACCGCAGAACATTAACAACATCTACTCAAAGGGACTGTCAATGTCCAATTTGCTTGTTTTTATAGATAATGTGTACTTAAATCAGTTATCATTACTTGAGAACCTTTTAACGAATAATCATCCATTTGAGTATATAATAACATTTATATTGAACCCATGATAATGACAATACATTTGTTGTGGACAAGAAGGCTCCCAAAAATTAAAAAATTCTATTCTATTTTCCTTCCTAAATCAATGTACACGTTCTCTTCTAGAAAAGAATTGAAGATAATATTCAACCAGGCATCAAGTTAGAAGCTTCAAAACTGATGGCCTTGGTATAAGTTGGAATAAAAGAAACTGGGATATAACTAAGTACTAAGTGAGATAGAGATGTGGATGGCAGAGAAACTGCCAAGATACGTTAATCAGCTAAAGAAATGAGTTGAATCAACTTCAAAATCTATCTCATCACATGACTTGCATTGGGATGTTTTGGCTTTCCGACCTCAAAATTTCGATTGGCCACACCTTACAGTACTGGGAATATTATGTGAAAAACATAGAAACCCAATAGTGTAACAAGGACGAACCATGCAGCATGGATGCATATATATATATA
>Ga0209700_105069_pt1 | contig 22783 bp, 14 predicted proteins | sample SiratroredBW_FD_187528 | JGI IMG/M metagenome (GOLD analysis project Ga0209700, IMG submission 187528) | Root nodule microbial communities of legume samples collected from California, USA - Siratro red BW (SPAdes) (version 2) | ecosystem: Host-associated > Plants > Roots > Nodule | place: USA... | reverse complement strand
TTGAGGAGAAACTACAAACAAATATTTTTTATCTTCTACCCATATCTTCTCAACAACAACTTGCTTAAGTGTTTACCGAACTTCTCGAACCAAGATCTTTCACAAATATTATAAATAAGCTTAGTATCATAGACATTCTAGTTTTTCATATAAAATTACTTTATATGAATGATGTTGGTTTGAAAGTATATCTTACATGTGGTTATTAGTAAATACTTATTTAATGGAATTGTGTTTGAAGGTTAATATGATCAAATTTAAAATCAGTACCTCATGGTTGTGATATGATTCTCTATTGTGATCTTGTTACATGAGGAGAAGATTTTGCAAGTGTAGATGATTTTGGAAAGACGTTATATATATATATATATATGATTTTATAACTTTTACTTCTTCAACACTGATATGTGTGGATATTGCAGTAATTGGTCATTTGCTCATTAAGATTGTCACATCATCAAGAGATGATAGATTTGGAAGATGATCCTACGAAAACATAAACAAATATACATGTAAAGTAAAAGAGTCCCTTACTTTATTTTATTATTTGTTCAATTCCATTTTTATTTCCTTGCAATTTATTGAAGGGAGCATCCAGAATTAATTTCACTACTATCTATCAAAATTATATGTACATCACAAAACTTCAGCCATATAGCAATTAACCATTTAAGCATGAAAAACGCAACCTCTTGTATTATCATATATCACTGACTCATATTTCATAAAATATAACTAACAGCTCAAAAGCATAATCGTGATCTCCACCCACATAAAACTGAAAATGAAGCAAAACAAAGCTCTTATTTTTTTATTCATTGCAAACCACAAATACCAAAGTTAGTTCCTTTATGGAACAATGTATTTTGGGTCAGGTATAGATTTTGGTGGTGGAGGTGAACGAAGAGCAGCCTCCTCACAGTAACCCTCCAACACATCAGTCTCTTCATTGGTGAACCCTAGAGAGGCAACAATGTTGGGCCAGCAATCATGTCCAATCACCCTAATTGCTTGGCAGCAACCATGTCCCAGGTACGTCTCACCGTTGATGAAAAATGTCACAATTTCGCCACTGCATGCTTGGAGTTGCCACAGTGAGTCCCAGCAGTTGGAGGGTTCACCCTCCAGCTTCAACCGAGCCAAAAGGCTTGAAGAGGGGTTGGAGACCAATCTGGACTCAGCCACTGATGCTGATGAGACCAGTGCAGCAAAAGAAAAAAGGACAAAGAGGGTGTGAGTGGAAGCCATTTTACTGAAGGAAATGATGAAAACGTGCTGGAGTGGATGATTCTCATCAAACCTTGGTTGAGATTTATATAGAAGATGGTAGTTTAGTAACAGTTGCTGTAAGGATACCAAGAGTGTGAAAATAATTAACTTCTTTTATAGTGGTTACATAATTCCTTTATGATTTGATGGACATTAATGATTACTCAATTCCTAATCAGTCCTTTAAGTTCTTTGGCCATTAACAAGCATAAAGAAGGGAACTATAAATTTGTAAACAAAGACTCTGCAAATTCTTATTATATATATATATATATATATCCACTGTAATGGTAATATTTTATTTTAAAAATTTGTATTAATTTAATCTATTATTATATCCTTAAGGGTTTGGTTGAATTAAAGAGTAAATTTGAGTTGATTTAAGATGAAAGTGTATGTGTTTGGATTAAAAAAAAATAATGAAAAAATTTATCAAAGTTCGTGAACGATATGATAGATATAATTAATAAAATATATTTTTTAATAGGTAAAATAAAATTAGGTATAATTTACGAATAAAATTAAAGTTAAAAATAAATTATTATTGTTAATATTATTATTTTTATTTTATTATTTTTATTATTGTAATTATTATTTATAATTTTATGATTATTTTTAAAATTATCTTATTATTATTATTTTATAATTTATTATTAATACTTTTTAATTTTTTAGTTTATTGATATTTATAATTTTATTAAATTTATTTAAGTATTTAACATGAAACATATATTAAAAATATTTAATTTATTTTTATTTAACATTTTTATTTTATTATTATTATATATTTTTCAATTATTTATTATTTTAGAAGAAAAAATAAAATTTTCTTATATTTTATTTAATTATAATTAAATTAGTTTCTTTATTTAATTATTAAAATAAGACTTTCTTCGCAAATCTTTGTGAGAAAAGTTTTAAGCAAAGAAATTTTTCGTTTTTCCTAAAGTTTTACTTCGTTTTTCGGAACGGTTCCATCCTCTGAAACAAATAAACCCTAAATGTTTTTATTAACTTTTCATTTTTCTCATTTATATTTTACTGTTATATATTACAAAATTACCATACACATTTTCTTAATTTTCAAAACATATAGTAATATAAAAGAAATTATTAAACTTTACTTGCTATTCACCACGAAAAGGAAATAGTAAGAAAAGGCTTGTATGATTTTAAATAAACTAAAAATTAATATTTATTACCTTTTAAAATGTGAATATTTTATTACATGTCATAAAGAATATACATTAGCATATGGGCTGGATTTTGTAACACAGACATAAGGGTGAGAGACTTTTGATACTGAATATATATACATGTTGAGAAGAAAAGTGTTTAATTAAAGTTTACAACAGAAGTTAACCTTAATTAAGTTCCCTTTGGAACAATTGAGTCAGTTGTATTGAGATTTTAAAGGACTAAATTTAAGTAAAATATTTATTAATTATTATTGAATTATACTAATGATCAAATAAATTATACAATCTTGATTACCAATGAATTTTTAATTATTAACATTATATGAAATACGCAATTAGAAACATATTTTTCTCTTTGGTTTTTGGTTATGAATTTTGCTTTTAGAAACATATTATATGAGGTATTCATTTTTTTCTTGAGCCAAGTATATGTATATCTGGCGTCTGATGAGTGCTGATCATGTATTGGTGTACAATACAGGGAAACCCACTGCATAAATTTACATAGTAGTAAAAGTTTCACATGAAAAATAACACTTTCCCTGGTTATATTTTACATTTGATTCCAAAAATTTCATTCACACTAGTGACTCTTTTACATCAATATGCACACCTTTTACAAGAAACAATGCTGTCAATATACTACAAAACCAATTCCATTCCTCATCTGTCTTTGTTTTTAGTCAGGATATTCCTTGCACAGACTCATTCACTAATGAAAGTAATGAGATTCTTTTTCAACATATATTAGCTTGAGGAACAAATCTCTGACAACAAAAATTTAAAGAAAAAAATTATCTGTCAACCATGCTGCATTGCTTTGATACTTCATTCCTCCTCTAACTCAACTGGAATTGGTTGCAAGTTCTTCACATTTGTCATGTATCTTGAAGCTGCAAAGCCATAGGATGCTACAGTTCCTACAAGAACAGTGAGGACTGCAACAAAGAGTTGAACATTAGCAAGCAATTCAGCCCGAACCTCACTCTCTTTTGCATGACATGTGATATGACTATCCCTGAGCTTACAACCAGAGGGTAGCATGGGACCATAAAGAACAAAAGCAGTCTGATAGAACCAGATTCCTTGCAGCGTTATAGCAATGCCATTACATAAATCTACTGGGAAGCTGGTAGACAAAAGGGCCCCAGCAATTGAAGATATAATGCAAAGTCCAATGAGGAAAGCAAGAAGGACATGGTAATAGCCCTCAAGGCCTTTGTGTGTTGTTGAGTGAAAGTAGAATAGAAGATACTCTGCACAGAATGCTGTGGCAGCAATCAAACAAAGAGCACTGACTGGCAAGGGAAGATATCTACATAAGAGAATCAAGAAAATGAGAATGGAAAAGAGCCGACAGGTTAAAGAAGCAGCACTTAACAAATAAATTAAGATTTAGGGAAACATGGTCTGTGGAAATTGAGAAAACTTGGAAGTATCAGAGTTTCGAGAGCCAATCATGCACTCAAGCACATACATACATGCGGGCAACATGTAGATATTACTTCTTGTACATATTTCAACCCAGGGGTTAATATATTGAAAGAATTAACATTTCCTAGATGAATTTAAATAACACAAAATCTGCCGAATAGCATGTTGTTAGCCTCACAAATATCTTTTTGATCTCCCTCCAATAGAATGTGTACAATAGTACTAGTTATAGGTTTAATTAAGGGCAATTGAGTGAGAAAAGAGATAAACAGTCATGTAATAAAAGTTCAATGATATCCAGACTCATCACTAAAATAACTCACAAGCATGATTACGGAACTAATTGTCCCTTAGAATCTTCAAAAGAATAGAAAAATGGTTATGTGAAGCTAGTTCAAAACCCTACATGAATAAAATAACCAATCAATCTAGTGAACCAGTTGCCCTGAATCAGGCAGGAAACTTTTGTTCAGTTTTGTTTAAAGGCAAAATATTTTTATCACAAGGATGAAAGGATGCATCTTTAGGCCTGATTAACAGAAGCATCAATTTTCATGCTACAATTCAGGAGACAACTCTAGGTGGCTTAAGAACTAATGTATATGATAGACAATCAGAAGAAAGAGAACCCAGAGATAATGAGAAAGTAGGTACGTTCCTAAAAATTGTAGAGGGACATTTTTCACCTTCAGAGTTAAATAGCGCATACTGTGGATTTAGTTAATGGAACATTTGGATTTTCACTAATATCTTGTATTAATTTATTTTCCTATTCAATCAGAATGATCTTTTTAAAAAATAAAATTGCATACTAAACTCATTTCCATTTGTTAGTACATGGTGAATACAAAATGTTACCACCATAAGGTTCAAGAAAATGTTGGGTGAATTTGCAAGCTTAATGTCTACTACAATGTGTTTGAGCAGCTAAGAATTGGATAATACAGAAATGATTACAGCAAACAGAAGAAGAAAAAAAATCCTAGTGAATCATGCGATCCTATCACTCATTCACCATCAACATCTTCAGGTCCTATAATTGTCCTCCACACTTGATGAGGACATCTCAAAGAGGAGCAACTACAAGAGCCATGGTTAAGGCTAAGGAGAGGGAATCAAGAATCCAACAAATTGATTAGCTTCTGGGGGAAGATTAACCAGAAGCATGGTCAGGGAGCTTCATGAGGAGCTGTAAAGGCTAGCCAACTTTTAAGAAAGAAGAAAATAGTGTTTTTAGTAAAAATCCTAGTTTGTACTCTTCTTTTAGTGTTTTGTGGGATTAGCCCCCTTGTTTGGACATAAGCATAAACTTTAGGATGTTTGACTATGCCTTTAGTAGCCTTGTGTTTGGACACAACTGTAGGAAGCGGTTTGTTTGGCCACTTATCCCACACGCCTAGCTCTATAAGCTCTAGCGTATTTTGGCCGTAACTTGGATGAATGATTTGAGAGCATGTAGGGATCAAGTGGTGTGAATCACCCTCCTTGCTTATCTTTTTGTAAGTGGTGCAAGTTCTCTACCGCCTTTCCTCCTCTATTCTTTTTCTTTTGGTTCTTGACTAGTTTCTATCATAAGCTAGTTTCCTTCTTTTCCTCAAGGTAATCTCTTCTCCTTCAACACTTTCCTTTCTGAGTTTTGATCTCTTTCTTTCTTGGATGTCCTTTCTTTGCCTAACCTTTGTCATCCAAACAACTCAAAACAATCGCCAACCACCATCAAAACAACCTTCACCAAACTCACCACACACTTGTAAGAAAACACCACCAAAGATTCCATCCAAAACATCATTTGACCAAAATTTCTTGGATCGAACTTGCAAAGCAAGCTTTGAGCTTAAAGACCTGCACCTTACCCTCAAGAAAACTTAAAAAACTTGACCCAAACCAATCAAAAACTCCAAGAACCATCCAATATCACAACCAAACTCAATTCCAATCAGATTGATAGCATTGCAATGATGCGCAACCAAACCCATCCAAGAAGCTTGAGTTTCCATGGTAGAAGTTGGAAGTGGACTGCTCACTCTTCAGAGCGACCCAAGGAGGATGATATCAACACCCTACTTTATCGTTTGTTTAGTTTCCAAAGTAAATCAGATGAAATAAATTAATAGAAACTTTTTAACCATTACTAGAGACACATACAAGCAGCGCTGCAGCATTCATTGTTTTTTAGAGTAGAACAACTTGTTCTTAACTGATGAATACCAACATTTTAAAATTTCATTAGCAACTTATTTGTTTTCTTAACAGGTTATAGAAATTGGTAACTCATTTTTCAAAAGAAAATGCCAGAAACATAATAATAAGAGAAACAACTAAATTAACCTTATCCCTTCTGAGAGCAGGATAACAGTATCAAAGATTAAAAACATTAGAATCAATCAGAATTCAATTTTTCAGACCAGAAAAATAAAGATTTCTACCCATTAAGGGCATTGATCTGGCTTGACTAAAAGACACGAGAAAGATTTACTCTTAAATGATGGATACCAAAACTTTAAAATTGCATTACACAACTTAGGTTTTCAATGTTACAGGTACTGGAGAATGGAGATTGCTAATGAATTTTAACAAGAAATGACCAACATAATATCAATAAGAACAACAGCAAAAACTTACCGTGTCTTTTGCGAGAAAAGGGCAACAACACCATAGATAAGAAACATTAGAAGCATTCCAGAGTGCTCAAAGTTATTGAAGTAAGTGGTGTTCAAGGATCCATCTACAAAAAACCTAAGGTGGGTTGCTAACAAAAGCTCCACACACAAGTCAATGAAAGCACCAATTGAAATGACATAGAGCTCCAAGTGCTTGAGTCTCCCATTAAACCCCGGTACTGGATTCCAAACATGGACTCTGAATGTCTTAGGGTTTGATACATACCTCACCACAGATCTCCATATATGCCATGCCCCAACTAGAAGAAACAAGGTCCCTGGCAATATATGACCTATGAAAGATCCCATCTTCCTAGTACTCACTCAACTCGATCTTTCAATGATTCTTTAGCAGTTCAAAGCAAATCGTTGACCACTATAAAATGTCCTCCTTGTACACCCACCAACTAATCCTGTTATGGATAAAAACACAGTCAGTTCCAAATTACCAATTACAACTCCTTGGATCCAAGATTCATTATAATGTTCATTAGTCATAATAGCAAGAAGTTTGCTAATCAAGCAACCCTAACCCAATTCTTCTACTAAGATTCCCTTGTAGAAAGACTGATATTAAAGTGTCAACTCCAATTGTTCATTTTCGGGGAAAACACAATTCAAGTTCCACGAAGCAAAACTAAGCAGAAAAGTCATAATCTATAACAATTATGGTCAGAAAATACAATAAACCAAAGAAAAACTGCCGCCAAACCTAAATGCCAAAAATTTTACACTGGGAGAAAGAAGACAAGAAGATCCATCTATAACCCCGAAATTTCTCAAATTCAAAAACCCAGCTAAATCTAACCAATTAAGTTGTGCTCCTGAGTAAATATAAAGTACATTTCTTTCACTTAACAGAGACAAATTGTGTATTTGTGCAAGCAAGTGGAATTTTAATAATAAACTAAATCCAATTGTATAAATAATTAGTTACTACACATGGGAAATAATGGAGCTTAGGAAGTCCTGAAGGAAGAGAATAATGATGAAGAAAAAAGGGATTGCTATACTTACTGTAATAATAATATGGCATATCATAAGCAGAGGTTGATTGGTTTGTATGCAAAAAAAGAGAGAACCCAATGATTCAGCGATTATGGTTCTTCAATGATTTTGAATAAGCAGCAGCAGAGAGTGAAAAGAGGGTGATAGGTGAGAAAATTGGAAGGTAGAAAGAAGGTTATGATGAGTAAGGTGGAGATGTGACATCAGTGATTATGAAAGTCTCTCTCTTGGTGGCAGGGTCTGAGAGAACAACACCAACGAGGCCAAAAGCAGAGGTTTTTTTAGCGAAATACTATGAAAGGAAGAAATAATGGACTGATACTCATTATTAGAATCAAACTCATGGATAAATCTATGATTGAATATAATCATAATTATACAATAAATTTACGTAAATTTTGTTTAAAACTAAAATCAAACCAATTCAATTATGACTCTGTAAAAACAATTTAATTCTAAACGATTTTATTTAAGTCGGACTAATCAGAGTTAAGTATTTAAATTTATTTTAAATTAAATTAGAAAAACAAAGTGAAAATCACTTTAGAAGTTATCATTTTGATGATGTGATCTTTTCATCAACCAAATTGTTTTATATTTTATATTTATAAAATGAAAGATTATTTTTCAATTGTTATTCGCCAATATTCTATATTTTTGTAATATTATATATATATATATATATATATATATATATATATATATATATATATATATATATAATAAGTTAACATTTAAAAGGTCATGTCCCTCACTCATATTCACAAATTTAAAAAATTAAAACCAATAATCTAATCTAAACATAATTGAATTTTGATTGATTGACTTAAATTCAAAGCTTATAAAATTCAACTTAGATGGATTGGATTGATAAAATTAAATTCGTAAGTATATCATTCTCATGAATATATACCTACCTTCAAATCAAGTTCTCACTTTTCTTTTTCCCCACGTTAAAATGTTTGGTTTTTTATTATTTTAACGATCCATTTTATTATTTTGAAATTTATGATATTTTTTATTAGTTTCTTAGTCTCATTATTATCTTAACCATGTGGTTATTTTATCAAAAGAAATGAAATTATAATTAAAATAAATTTCATCGGTTAATTAACTAAAGTACAACAAAGAAAAAAATAATTAAACCAATCAGTATGTTTATTATGCGTATTACTTTAGCTTATTTAACACAAACTGATATTCACAAATGCATTACACTAAATTGATTTCAATTAAATTAAATAAACACTACAATAGACAATACTTAATTTGACATGTGGATTCCAATTCCACACTTTGGTGATTATCCATAATTCTTTTAAGAGAAAAGGTAGTTTTTTTATTGACCACTTTCAAAGCTTTTAGAATATTCACATATCTTACCTATCTATTTATTTGTCTTTCATGTTTTTACAGTCACCAATGAGAACAAAGTTTTTTACCAATGGTTTTTCAACTATTAATAAAAAATGTAACACCGAGTAAAAACTTATTATATTGTAAACACAAGAAAATATTTTCCCAAAACTGAATAAATAAATAATCTCTGCAAAAGAAATGAAACCAAGAAAAACATAGTACTTTAGACCAAACATTTAAACCATAATGTAATCTTAATATTAACTAAATATCATCATTATTTTGTACATTCTAACAAGAAACTCACTAAACTAAGTCAAAAAGACCATTTTTTTTTTTTCAAAATTGGCTAGCTCACTCAGTGAGCAGAGTCAACCTGACATGGGGCTCCCACCTACCCAGCTACCCCAACCTCCCTCAATTCTTATATATATATATATATATATATATATTGTTAGCAGCAGCAACAGCAGAGCAAAGTGAATAATCACTTATTGAAAAGCACTTTTGAAGAGAAAAAATGGGGAAAAGCAAGGTTCTTGTGGTGGGGGGAACAGGGTACATAGGGAGGAGGATAGTGAGGGCATGTTTGGCAGAGGGGCATGAGACATATGTGGTTCAACGCCCCGAGTTGGGCCTTCAAATTGAAAAGCTTCAGATGCTGCTCTCCTTCAAGAAACAGGGTGCTCATCTTGTTGAAGCCTCCTTTTCCGATCACAAAAGCCTTGTGGATGCGGTCAAGAAGGTTGATGTTGTCATCAGTGCCATCTCAGGTGTTCACTTCAGGACCCACTGCATCACTCTGCAACTCAAACTCGTCCATGCCATCAAAGAAGCTGGAAACGTTAAGGTCAACCCTTCTTTTAGGACTATTTCTTTTACAAAACATTCAATTTATCAGTTTGAACACTTTCTTTTTGTAATTTATCAGTTACAAAATTCTTCTTATCTCATCTTATGCCGACTTTCATATCTTTCAAGAGTTTGATAATAATGTGTTATTTATTACCTCAGTTTTTTGTTTAATTCAGCACTTTGCATGTGGAGTGATTCCCTTACCTACTGCACAAGACAAATACACTTCATATAGTAATATTTTCATTATTTATCATGCAAAAAATAATAGAGAAATTAGATACTTTTGTTAAACCACTAGTTTTTTTATTCCTTCTATAGTATGATCGTCGTTATCAGGTATCCAGTTACGAATTTAAGTCATGAATAAAAATGAAAAAGTTAAATAAAATATAAAAAAGAAAATTCAAGTACCTATTATTTTAAAGTGTAGGATTGAAGATGGTGTAATTCTTGTGGGTCTGAAAGTTTGTCTCATTCTATCTCCTTTAGCTTTACTACCTTTGACTTGTTACACCATTTACATTACTGGAATCTCATTTTGTAGCTTCATTAATATGGACACAAATTACTGAACAATATGATAATACATTGTTTGTGTTTGATGCAGCGTTTCTTGCCTTCTGAATTTGGGCTAGACCCAGCAAGGATGGGAGATGCATTGGAACCAGGAAGGGTAACATTTGAAGATAAAATGGCTGTGAGGAAAGCAATAGAGGAAGCCAACATCCCTTTCACTTACATCTCTGCAAACCTTTTTGCTGGATACTTTGCTGGCAGCCTCTCTCAGATGGGATGTTTTGTCCCTCCAAGGGACAAGGTGCACCTCTTTGGGGATGGCACTCTCAAAGGTCAATACCAAAGTTTCAATAAAAATTATTTTCATTTTTGAGTCACCACATTTCTGTGATGTCATTAACTGTGACATTTCTGTGATGATTGCAGCTGTTTTTCTGGATGAAGATGATGTTGCAACATACACAGTCAAAGCAATAGATGATCCACGAACCCTTAACAAAACGTTGTACCTAAGGCCACCAGAAAATATTCTCTCCCAAGCAGAGCTTATTGGAATTTGGGAGAAACTCATTGGAAAGGAACTGGAGAAGACATACATACCTCCAGAAGGCTTTCTTACAACACTCAAAGGTAAAAAATCTAATTTTTGTTTGGAAACTAACTTTATTTTCTTAGACCATTCGTTTTGATTTCTAATTGGTGTGAATTTGATTTGTAGGGTTGGATTATAAACTTCAAGTAGGGATTGGGCACTTTTATCATATATTCTATGAGGGGTGTTTAACAAATTTTGAAATTGGAGAAGAGGGTGCAGAAGCTTCCAAGCTTTACCCTGAAGTGAACTACACACGCATGGATGAGTACCTCAAAATTTATGTGTAAAATGAAATCGTTCTGTGAACACGGTTTTTAGCTGAAATAATCTTAATTTGAGGGGATGTTTTTGTGATGGGGAAAGTGGATTCTTCTGATCTTGAAATGTTAGTGAGTTTAATTACTCTTTCATCAAATAAGCTCTATTTTTATGAGAATCGATTAAATTGTACTTTTAACCGGTTAAAATAGACTTATTATATCTATTTGAAAGCACAGAACAATCTTATACCGTTGAAAACTCATTTTAACCAATTGAAATAGGCCTCAGTTTTAAGTGAATTTAACAGTGTAATTTATTAAAATATTCACTACAGTTATATTAAACTTCAATGATAAATATTTTAATAAATTAAAATATATTTTAATCAGTTAAAATTATCTCTTTATAAGATAAGTTTCAAACATTTTTAAATCAACTTTTTTTTTAAGTGAATAAGAATCAAAGAATTTAGAAAATAAAATCAAACACTGGACACATATACCAATTCATTTAAGTCTTTAATCTTTTACTGTAAAACTGCATTCATTAAATTAATCAAATACATAAGTAGCAGCTTTAACCTATTATACCTACCAAGGAAAACAAAACACATAAGAAAGCTATTGAATTGGATCAACATACAAGTTTTGGAACTCTTTGCTAATAAGATAGAAAACACTAAAACAAACCTAAGAGAACATGGTGTAAAGATTTCTTGTACAGTATAGTAAAAGAATTCAACAACTAATCTTTGTTACAAGTACGGTTAGATTTTTTTCTGTAATTCTTGAGATATGTTAATTGAGAAGAACTTTTCAATATTTAGATCTTTTTGCTTCCACTTTTTTTTTCTAATTATATTATTGGTACAAAGTATATACTGTATTTGTCATGATATCTTATCCATTTATTTGAAAAAATAGATACTTCTGAAAAATATTTTTAATCGAGTCTTTTTTCCTTCTCCAATCGGACCCATAGATTTGATTGATGTATCTACTTCAACTATAGTGCTGTTCCATACCATTATGGAAGAAAAAATATGCTAAAATATATACTTCTTCAGAGTGTGTTATTGTTACAAAATATCTACTAAATTTGTCGATTACGAATTTATTTTTAAAAAATCAAGTCTAATACCACCCACATCAACAACTAATTGATTTATATTTATTATGTATGTATTTTCTTATCATGTTATGAACAAAAAAAATAGTAAAACATTTAAATTGATCATTATAGAAAAATAAAATATTGACCAAAAAAATATTGAATTGTTAAAAAGTAAGAAACATTTTTATCTTATACTATTACAAAATTGTATAGTCTAGTATATTTAATTATTCATACTACAAAATGAGTCTGTCAATTCATACAGATTCTAGGATGGTGCTACCATGTACTAGTTGGAAATTCTAAAATCAAGGGTGCTGCTGCTGCTACAGAACCTGAGCGAAACAATTTTGTAATTCTATACTATACAACCTCTAAAGCCTTTTCTAAGGGCGGTTTCATCCAAATTCCTTCCAATAAAAACGAGCTTGTTTGTCCTCTTCTCGTTAGGTTCCCATGTTTTTCCTGGACACCCATCCAACATAGAATGCACCCCCTGAAAGTATTGGGGAAAATGGGGTAAGAGGACCTACTCACCTGGGAATGTCTAGTAATTGAGTTTTGAATTGAATTTTGAAAAGGAGGGTAAACATATTCTTCTTAAATTAGGACTATTATATAACATTTCTTAATATACCATTTTGTTTATTTTAAAATTTATCAAATAAAATAATTAATTAGAAATAAAAAATTTACCCTCCCTCCCTTCTTCAAAACTCAACTCCCAAACATATCTTTAAAAAAAAAATTAAGACAGGTAGATGCTATTGAGAGAACCTGAAACACATATCTCTGATCAGAACCATCCACTGACAAGACACCTTTCATTCTGTATAGGTCCTCTCCTTTTTCTTCAATCACTCTCTCAAGCCAGTCGTCAACCTAGACCATCATATAAAAGGAAAGTGAGGATAAGTTCAGTCATTAACAAAAGCACTAATGATATAAAGGTTGAAGCATAAAGTGTCAAATGCACACAAAGCAATTCAGTAATTTTAGAGTATTTTGTGAAGGGTTAAGAAGAAAAAGAGAAACAATTACCTCATCAAGATCAAGAGTTCCCTCTGCTACTATACTGACACTGGACACAGCAGAATCATGCACATGGTCATGATGGTGATGGTGATGATGTCCTTCGTGTTCTGTGGATATATTGGAAAGATCAAGTCATGCAGCATCAGAACAGAACAAACGCATAAAAATATTCTGGAAACCTATTTTATCAAACAAGTTGTGCAGCCTTTTTTGTGGTTGTTGTCATGTTGTAAGAGTTCCACCTAGGATTGAACACGGGGCAGGGGAGTCCAGTGCCAACATAGGCATATCCTTGCTTTGAGTAGTAATTAATAAACTTATGGATGCGGCGCATTTTTTAGCTCAGTTTTAATGTCAGTGTCTATATTATGCTAAACAGGTGTCTTTACCTAGTGATATGGAGAATCAAGGTCCTTCACCCTCCTCTTATTTAAACGGTAGCACACTAGAGCTCTAAGTCCTTTTCCTATTTTAGCTAAATCAAGGTCCAGTGCATATTAATTTGATTTGCCTGGTGATATGATGACTATTAGTCTCGTGTTCAATATGGAGAATCTAACACCTTTTTTCAAAAGAATACTTCAGCCTTAATTATTATTCCCCGTATATTTCATGCTTTCTACAGGTGTCACATCTTCAAAAAGACTTGGTTCCCATTAACGCTCAGTCATCAAATGAGCTTTAGACGTTCTCATTAATATGAAAACTCTAAGCTACTATTTTTCACCATTACTCTGTAAGTGGAGGAAACATCCTACTTTGGACACTATAATAGACCTAGAAGATGATTTTCGTCTACTGGACTTTTGCCCCAGTATATATTTCAGTCATTTTGAATCTTCAGAACGTCCTTCTAATCTAGGGGGAACAATGTCGATTGTCTTACCACTTCTGTTATTTAGGGCTTCTAATTTCATAAATAGGGTTTACAATTTGGGCTTATTTATTGCTATGTATTTAAGGGTTTTCTTTTATTTTGGATTACCTTGTTTCATTTTGGAACAGGCAATTAGGAATAACTTACTAAGGTATTTGGCTTTGTTGGATATATGGTCCCTTGGTGAAAATATTTGAGATGCTCTGATAATTATATGATCGATATTTCCTTTGTTCAGATGATTACATGATTGATATGGAGGAACACTTTGACATAGAGGAGTCCCCTAGGTTTATCGGGAGAGTACCATGCCAAGGAGTTGTTGTCCTAAATAAAATGCGCCAAAAATACAAGCTAGACTTTCTAATTGGAAGGCATCCACTTCACTATGTAGTACTTCTATATTAGTATTTCAAAAAGAGAAGGATCCAGCAATAATGCAATTGTAGTGTTTGCGCCTTGATAAATGGTATTCAATCAATTCTACATTGTCCATTAACACCCTCTGTTTGAGTATCATTGACCTTTTTTATGCGCTAACAACACAATTGAAAACATAATGAAAAAGGTGGAAAAGAGTTTAGAAAAATTACCATGTCTAGAATCCCCCCGATGGCTTGAAGAAGATGGACATTCTCCAGGTACCTCAGATTCAATTCTGCGGTAAACATGCGTTGGATTGAAAAATAGATGATTTTATAGAAAATACACAACATTTATAAATATGCATCGTGACTTATCATACTCAGCCATATTATTTAGGAATGAAAGGGGGCCGGGGGCCATGGCAAGAAGGGATGCATCAAGTACTATAATGATGGGACTTGAAATATGTTAGAAGATACAACAAATTGAACACATATTACCTCTCAAGATCATATCCTCCCACACCAAGAACAAAGTCTATGTCAACAGATCCAAATTTAGCTTGCGTAATTTGTGCCATTCCATTGATGTGCTAGCAACAATTCACAAAAATGAAGAACTACTTCCATAAGCACTATTTCTCGGGAAGCCAAGTATATCCATACACAATGCAATAGAAGCTGATGAAAAAAATATACAAACAAAAATCAAAGAACAACAATCTGATTCATTTATCAAAAACAATTTGATCCATCAAATAACATATAAAAGAAAATCAAAGGACATCAATCTGATCCCTTTCATAAAAAATAATTGAATTTCTCCCCTACCGTCTTTCTCAAACAAATACACAATCATAGTCATATCATAATAATAGCACATCTACTGTAAAAGCTATCACATATTATCACAATTTTCCCTAGAACAAGGATTACAGTTTAATACAAAATTACAGATCTATATATTCCATCCATATAGGAAAATCAACACAAGAGAAGAACTAATATGTTGAGCTCTGTATGAATATTGTATAAATCAAGTACATACATTCATTTCATGATCCTAGTTTAACGCAAATACATATCATCGTTTTTACTTGCTAAATAGAATTTTGTTACCGTCCTAGTTCAATTAAGGAATACAATGTGTAGAGGATCCACAAGTAACACAACTCACCTTAATTTTCTTAGTCAATATATTCAACTCGGATTCAGTAACCAAATCTATCTGCAAAAGCAATAAAAAACAATCAGAATCTAAAAGCACGTAACAAATAAGGAAATAGAAAAGAACACATAAATACTACCATAGAATCTTAAAGGCAGAAGCATACCTTGTTCAAAATAATACGATCAGCATATGCAACTTGTTCTACTGCCTCGTTAACCACAAATCTTGGTTTCACTTCATTTAAATGTTTCATGGCATGCTTGCAGTCAACCAAAGTCACAACTCCATCCAGTTTCACATGCTGCGAGACCAGTTCATCACTGCAAAATGTTTCAATAACAGGACCAGGCTTTGCAAGACCTGAAAAAAAGTTTAAACTTGAAACCCTGAAATAAACTTTCTATTGAACTGTTTCATACACCTAACGAATGAAGCTAACAACAGAACATCATTTTATCATTACGCCCTTGGGCTTCCAAACAAATTGAGAAATATGAAGGAAAAATCCATAAAAGAATTTTAGGTTTCAGATGAGCACAAGTACAATTGCTGCATTAAGATAAGGAAGTAATGAGAACTCATTATGGTTCTCCGAAATAGAAGCATTAAGAAAAGGATAAGAATGAGAAGAACTCATCGTGGTTCTACAAACTATTCTTTATAAAATTCCTTCCGCTAAAATACTAATATATTCACTTTCTCTTCACATAAGATCCAAAATTCCCAAAACAACGTGAATTTCAGACTCGCACAAGGATAATGCTACTTGACAATTTGGACATTTAGTTTCAAATTGCAACTAAAATCCAACCTCCAACCTCCAATGTCGATTCTAATGTTTAAGTTCCCTTAACTACATGAGCAGAGCAATTTACAAACCTGTTGTTTCGATAACAATATGATCAAACTTGTCTCGTTTTTTCCTAACCAGCTCCAGCAGCATTTTAACAAGATCCCCTCGTACAGTGCAGCAGAGGCAGCCATTGTTAACCATGATAATCTCTTCACTCGCAGAAGAATGACTAGCAACCAATGACCCGTCAATATCAACTTCACCAAACTGCGTTTACACCAACGAGTCAAATTCATAAAACAGTAAGCTTAAAATAAAACGGCAAATCCTCTAAAACACTCCAAACACTCAGATTCTTCGCTTACTTCACAACTGCTCCAACTTCAAATAAATAACACGCCAAATAATCTTTTCAACAGCACAACTGCTAGTGACTAATTCAGCTCTAGTCATTATCATTAGAAAAAGCTACCTAGGCGATGCCATGAGTTATATATGGTCCAAAACATTTACCATAGTTAGCAAAAAGATTACTCCTAATTTAGAATAAGTGGAATTGCAGAAATTAAGTATTTGCAATTAAACTTGACAAGGTCATCATCCAATTACACAGAACTTGATAGAAAGAGAGGTAGGGCAGAACTCAATACCTCATTTTCAATTACCGCTATCCGTTTACCATGTTGAGATGTGAGAATATGATTAAGGAGAGTAGTCTGCATTGCCCAAAACTCAGTTATAAACTGTTCAATTGGTTAAAACTCAAAATGACCAAGAAAAAAAAAGCAAAACACATATCAATGCATTATCTATGGTGATGAAATGAAGTCCTTTTAAGTTTTTTTTTTTTTAATTTTATGGTTTTCTCTTTGCAGACCGTTACTGTTTTCTACAGAGGAAAATAAAATGAAGGGAAAGGGACACCTTTCCAGAGCCAAGAAACCCAGTTATGACTGTAGCGGGAACGCGATTATCGAGGGCGAGCGAAGGAGCTTCGTGGAGATTAGGGTCTGGGGCGGAGACCATGCCTCGGAAGGTTCCAGAATAAGGGTTACGAAATTTAGTAGTGTTAGAGTGTGGGGCAATGAGGGAATGGAGGGTTCTGATTAATGGAAATGCAGAGAGAGAGGGTTGAAGAGGAGATTGATTATGTTGGAAAAGGGTTCTTGCCGAGGTTCTGAGAATCATACACCTTGCCGCCATTTTTGCCGGGATGTGCTTAAACCCTAACCAGGGTTTGGGTCGTTGTAGTTCTGCTTTTCAAATAAAAATGAACTCTTTTTTATTAGATCCAAAAAAAACCTTGTTTTTCAATATAATTTTTTTTTCCTTCTCCATTCTATCATTTTTCATCACTTAATTCACACAAAAAGCTTAGAGTAGATGATATAGTATCTCTCCATTGTGTATCAAGTCAAACAAGTGGTTTTATCATGTTCATTTTTATGAGCAAATCTAATAAAGAAAGACCTATTTTTTTCTCTTAAATTCATTCGAAGTATCATCACTAACTAAAACAAAGCTTTATATCACCATTTTTTTTTTATCATTTTCATTTTACACCTTCCAAACAAATACATGTAAAATTTCTTTCTGAATAAAAGGTGAAGTGTATTTTACATTCTTGATAAGTATTTTCCTATACAATTTCTTCTACCTCTTTCTTATAAGATGTTTTATTATTTCAAGAAAAACTTCTTAAATATTTAGATCTCAAAACATTCGTATTCTTTAAAAGCAAAAGAGTTTGAAATGTCAATCGTTTAACATACGTAGAAATTTTAAGACAATCATTACATAATTCGTTATAAATTTTTATTTGGTTAACATTTTGTTAATATGACAAAACTAATTCTTAATACCTTTATAGTATTTAAGATCAATAACGTAAGGTAATCTAGGACATTTTTCCATGGGATGAATATGCACAATTTTTTCACTATTACTCTTATGTGGTTTCTAAATCTATTTTAAAATAATTAATTTCGAGAAAATAAATAACAAGGAAAAAACATTTTTTATAGATTATAAAAAATTATTTTAGGGAAGGAAAAGTGTTAAACCAATAAACTTAAAATTGACAAATGATGATCTTCTTAACTTAATATAATTTTAACTTAATAAGATAATTCTAAATCAACATCTATCATTCTCTCTTATTTAATTCTTTCTATATTTAAAAGGATATAATTTACTAACAAGTTACTCAATAATTGACGGTCTTAACTATTTAGTTTTACTAAAATGAGACAGCAAAACTTCAATTAATTCTTGAATGTTTTCAAAAAGAGTATTTAAAATATAAAATATTGTAAATTGATCTATAAATATTTTATATTGATTATAAAGTGGTCCTTAATTAACTTTTATTATTTGGAACTTAATTAAAAGGTTAGACCGATCCAATTTACTTGATTGACTTGATCCAATTTAATTTAGGTTCGTTCCAATAGGATATTATTTGACGGGGATCCGACCTTGGCTAACCTGACCTGATATGGTTTCATCTAAATTTGGCTTGACATGAGCTTAACTTAACTTGACCCAACTCAACTCAACTCAACCTAACATGGCCTACATCAACTTGGGTTGATGTGGACCCAACTACACTTAATATAATGTGGGTTCGACACAACTTGGCTCGAAGTGGGTCCAACTAAACTCAGCCTAACTTGACTCGTGTTGAGGTATACCTAATTTAACTTTGCTTGAGGTGAGCCCCACTCAACTCGACCTGAGGTGTGCCTATCATGACTTCTCCCGAGAACTCAACCTAACATGGGCTAAACTTGACTCGTCCTAATATGAGCCCGACTCAACTCTACTTGACATGGGTCTGACTTTACTTAGCTTGATGTTTCAACCTAACTTGACTTGGCTCGACATGACACCGACTAAACTCTACTCAAGGTGACTTTGGCCCAAGTTGCGTCCCACTCGACTCGATCCGAGGTGTGTTTGACTCGGGTCGACTCGACTCAACTGGTTCGAAGTGGGCTCGACTTAACTCAACGTGATGTAGGTTCAACTTAACTCAACACTATGCATAAACTAATCAACCATGGCTTGATCTAGACCTAACATGATGTGAGTCTAACTCAACTCGACTTGACTCGGTAGACTGTGCTCCACCGACTCGACCTAACCTAGGTGTGGCAATCTTGGTCAACATGTGTCTAACCTAAATTAGCTGAACATGAGTCAAGCTTGTCTTAACCTAACCTGACTTAACATGACCTAACTTGTCCTAACTTGTGTAGAGTTCAACTCTACACAACTTGGGTCAGGCCTAACTCGATCTGACCTGAATTCGATCCATCTCAGTCTGACCTAGACACGACATGACTTGAACCCATCTCAACTAGTTTGACATGGTATTACCCTGACCTAACATGACTTAAACTCGACCCAACTTTACCCATGCTAGGTTTGGATTTAAATTGAATAAATATTTTTCATGTGTATAAAGTTTTTTTTAAGCAATATTGTTCATTTTAATTTTTATATAAGAGTTCGACAGTGGCTTCCTACACCCCATCATTTACTTCCTACACCCTATCATTGACAAAAAAAGACAGAAATGCCTCTCTAGAACACAAAAAAAAAACTTCCGAAAAGCCATTTTCGAAATGAAAAAATACACTTTCATTTAGTCTTTTCTGGAATGCAAATAAATACTTTTGGAACGCCCTTTCCGAAATACAATTGTCAACCCGTATTGACTTTTAGAAAGCCCTTTTTGGAAGGTATGTTTTGACTTTCAAAAAGACCTTTTCGGAATGTCTTTTTTGACTTCCATAAAGTCCTTTCCAGAATGTATTTCTTGACTTCCGAAAAGCCCTTTCTAGAAGACACCCTACACCTCACAAATGACTTATGGAATACTTGTTCCAGAAATCTCTTTCAAAACCTGATTTCTGAAAGCCTGTAATGTATCTCAATGCGTAAAAATACACAAAACTTACCCACACCACCTTCTTTTACCTCTAAAATAACCCAAGCTCCTATGCAAACAAGTTGTTAGAGAAAAAGCACCACTATTTACTTCTACCACCGCCACCAGAGTCGCCTCAGTTCATCTTCAATCACAATACACCTCTCTTTTCATATAACACTATCAAGGGTACAATTGGGATTTTGAAAATTTTATGGGGTACAGGAAGCAATTGCCTAAGAGTTTTTACTTTAAAAGATATCCATGGGTTGGTTCTAACTCATGGAACTTTTATTAACATTTTGGCGTTATAGGTTTTTTTATTGACCTTTTCGGCCTTGGCCATAAAAGTTAGGGTCATGTCTTATGACCTAGGCCGACTTTACATGTATAACCACTCTAACAGGTTTTTCATGGTCTTTGCTAACACTTTCAACGTAATAATATAGTTTATTTGTTGGATTTTAACAAAAACCACTACAAGGAGTTCATGTTTAACACTTTTGAGTCCATGATGGGTTTGCATCACACTATCATCTTATTTAGTTATTCTCGAACAACAACGATGACGACCTTATTATTTAACACGACCACATTCATCATTGTTAATTTGGATTATGTTGTCTCTACATGTCAAATAAATAAGAAAGAGGGGAGGATTATATGATCTTATAATATGTTACTGTGAGAGGAGAAAGGAAGGGGCACAACCAAAGAGATAAACTAAAAAATAACTGAAAAAAAAGAAAAAACTACAAGTTGTATTCTCTGCCATTTTCTTATAAGGACGAGTTTTATAAAAACCCGTGGATCACTTGTCAGTTAGTCCCTATAGGATAAGCATAATAGAAAGATACAACACAACTCATTCTTCTAGATGAAATCTTTAAATCTTATGGGCTTTGATGATTTTTTTTATGGGCCTTGTTGCTCTGGGCCTACTATCAATTGTCGCTTATTGTGAAAGAACCTTGTCTTCAAGTTTAATAGATGAGATTATTAGAAGGGTTGGGTTATGGGTCTTTATGTTTGTTAGGTGAGTGGTTTGGTTTTCGTGGAAAGTGGTTTGGGCTACGGAAAAGGTTTTAGGGGGTTTTATGATGGAAATAAATTAGGCCTATTAGGGGTGCATGGAAGGCCCACTAGAAGAGTGCATTGGTGGTTTAGTTGGGTTGCAATTATAGGGCTCATTTTCATTAGTTAGAGAAAGAAGGTTTTGGATTGTGGTAGAACTGGGAAGATGGTTTACAACTAGCTTTTGGATTAAAGTGGTAAGAGTAAGTGAGGTAGTAAGTTGTTGCGATGGAATGTGAGCCATTGATGGAAAACACATGTCAACGAATGAAGCGAAATCAGGTATGTTAGGTGAATTTGTACTAAATGTGAGTTGTGAAGTGGAGAAAGAGAGAGTTAGTTTAGAACTTGAGAAGAGTGTGGGAAGTGGGTGTGATGAAGATGGAGAGGCTTATTCTTGAGGATAGTGGAACGCTGGGCATGGTGTTTGGCCATTGTAGGGTTGTAGTAGAGAAATGTGGAAAACATGACGAATACGAGACAATGGTGGGAGGACAAGTTCGTAGGCAACTTCGCTGATGTGATGTTTGACGAGGTAAGGACTCTAGAATCTTCTTGAGAGCTTGTGATGAGCCTTGGATGTGAGGGACGTTTGATGATATGCATGTCGTTGGAGAAGGACCCAATTGCCTTTGTTGAAGTTATGGTGGCGTCGTGATCAGTTTGTTGTCTACGCCATGCGCTACTGAGTTTTCTATAGTGTGACCTTCAATTGGTGGAGCATTTGGATACGTTCTTGTAATGTTGTATCAAGGTTGGGCTCGATAATCGTTCTTGGAATGTAGTCAGGTATCATGGGTGGAGGTCATCTGTACAAAGCTTGAAAAGGGGTAGTTTTGATGGCGGAATGATATGATGAGTTGTACAAAAACTCAACAAGATGCAAGTATCAGTACCATTTTCTAGGATTGTTAAAACATCTGAGGTAAGCTTCTAAACTTCGATTGATAACTTTGGTTTGACTGTCAGTTTGTGGATCGTATGTTATGCTGAATTTTAGTTTTATGCCTTGTACATGAAAAAGTTCCTTCCAAAAATGACTTAGAAACAAGGGGTCTTGATAAAAATGATAACCTTAGGAACTCTAAGTAACTTGTAAATCTCAACAGAAAAACGGTTAGCTAAATTAGTGGCGGTGAAAGTTGTGGGAAGGGTGATGAAGTGGGTTGATTTGGATAATCTATCACAGACTACCCAGATGACCGTGTGATCATAAGATATAGGTAAGTGTGTTATAAAATCAATGGTTAGTTCATCCCATA
>Ga0209700_105068_pt1 | contig 22786 bp, 11 predicted proteins | sample SiratroredBW_FD_187528 | JGI IMG/M metagenome (GOLD analysis project Ga0209700, IMG submission 187528) | Root nodule microbial communities of legume samples collected from California, USA - Siratro red BW (SPAdes) (version 2) | ecosystem: Host-associated > Plants > Roots > Nodule | place: USA... | reverse complement strand
TTTTTTTTTTTTTTTTTTTTCTTCTTCAAAATCCCAGGTAAACGTCAAATGCTTGTGTCAAACCCTAGAAAATAGATGGAGTAAAAATATTTTTAATTTTAATTTCAAAATAAACTTATTTTATCATTCACTTCATTTTTCTTTATCCTGCTGATCACATCTCACCTCATAGTTCGTTGTCGTATTTAATTCATACTTGTAGTTCATTATTCATTATTTCTCATTTGAAAAATAGTAATTTGACACTATTATTCATATATCACTTATATTTGACACTGTTTTTATTAATAAAATATTATAAAGTAATAAAATAGTAATATAATTTAATATAAAATATGAATAATAATGTTAAAATATCACTGGAGAGCATCTTCATATACCTCCATATATTTTTTAATTTATCATAATGTCCATTTTGAAAAGACTCTTTTGCCTTCATGAAGATTAATGTAAAGTTTGAAAGAGTAAAATAGAGGTGAGCGAGGAAGGCGTTCTGAATTTGTCTTCCGGAATGGCGGTTTTCGAAAGTTGTTTCCGAAAGGTGCGCGAGGAAGGCGTTCTAAATTCCTACTTATTTGCATTCATCTTGTTCATCAACCTTATCGATTTCTATTGCTCATCTCTCTCTTTTAGTTTACTTAAATAATCTTTTTGTGCTTTCCTCTGTGTAGGATTTCATTTACAAATAGAAAATGTTTTGTCTTACTAAAATTGCACCCGTTTGCTTTATGATTTATCTTATGCTATTCATGTTTTGTCTTACTAAAATTGCACCCGTTTGCTTTATGATTTATCTTATGCTATTCATGTTTTGCCTTGAAAGAAAGAAAAATGTCAAAATAGAGAAAATAATTATCCACCTAGTTTTTATTTTTTAAATTATATTTGGTCTATTTGCCTCAATAAGCATAGATACACGATGACCAAAGTTTAATTTAGTAAAAGTATTTTTTTTTATCAGCTTTACTTAAATCTTATCATATTGGTAACGCGTACATGTAATAATACTAAATGAACTTGGAAAAAAAAGGTTGATGACAATTCTTATCTCTTTTAATAATTTTGCAACGATAACTCTGAACAACTCAGTAGATCCAAGTGCTTTGTTACTAGAAATGACAATTCAAGGTATGCAACTTTTTTCTCACTTGGAATTTCGTTCGTAATTGGAATTTTAAAGTAGATAGTGTGTATTTATGATTGTGTATGCATGAAAGGTTTTAATTGTGTAAGTCTAGAGATAAAACTATCCCAAAGAATATATTTTTCATTTGCATGCTTAAATGTTGCATCACTAGTAAAAAAAAAAATATTCTACAACAAAATATAATGTCGGTTAAAAAGGAATTGTCGTAAACAAAAATGTAGTGATATTTTTGTAAATATTTGAAGAGATATCATGTCGGTTCACACAAATCCAACATAATATATCATATTCTACGTCGATTACACAAATAACCAACGTATAAAAAGAATGAAAAAATAAAAATTCAAAATTTGAAAATTTTGAAATGGCGGTAGAGATACTACATTGGTTGGGACCTCCCAATCGATGTAGTATCTTCCTCGAGTTAAAATTAGGGATTTATAGTACCTTTACACTTTATTTTTACGCTTCATTCTCTTTCATTTAGCCCTGTTGCTTTGCCTTTTCCTTCACTTTTACGTGTGTCATTGTGTCATTGCTTCAATCACTCCCCTAGTTTCGTTCACTCTTCAAGTTTGATTTGGAGCACTCCTTAACTTGACATTTTCAGTTTGCGTTTTGGGTGTCATGGTTTCGCTTTGCGGTTTCACCCTCACTAGTACATCGTGTGTTGTTCTCCCCCATTTTTCTTTGCTCTCACTGTCTTTGTGGTTTCATTCACTCAATTTTTACATTCAGTGATTTTGGTAGATTTCGTTTGGGTCCATTTACGTTTACTGGTTTTGCTCTTACTGTCTATAAGAGGTATGCTTTCTTATCTTTTAAATGTTGTTGTATTATTTGTATCATAGATTTTGGGTTTTAAAAATTTTAGGACGAAAAAACATCAAATGGTCATAACTCTTGATAGAGAGCTCGGATCGAGACGCTCCAAAAATGAAAGTTGCTCGAAATGGAGTAACGAAGCCCCTGGTCAACGCCAAAGGCGATTGGGCATCCGAAAATTCCAAAATTCTATCATTTAGGGTTTTTTTTCTATTCTTTTGTTATTTTTCACCTATTTTTTTAAATTGTAGCCTTTGACTTTACATATCTATACTTGTTAGAAAATTCTAATTTTTTTTGTGGTGTTTTCTTGTATCGATTAGAGATTTATCAACCCATTAATTTTTTTTGAAAAAAAAACTTTTTACGTCAATTGTAAGTTATAATCGAAGTAATAAAGCTACAACTGACGTAGTATTCACCTCTTACGCTGTAATTTAGTTATTTTAGTTAGATATATGATATCGGTTTCTATTTTCAACCAATGTAGTAGGCGTACATATTACGTCGGTTGCATAACCGACGTTATATGTCAAAGACTTTCTACATCGCTTACATCTACATCGGTTCGAAAACCGACATAGAATGTCTTTTAAAACCGATGTAAAATGTCATTTTTTTATTAGTGATTAACACAATTTGCGTGTGTAAAGAAAAGTGATTATAAGTGAAAACATTAAATTAATAACCAAATTTGAAAGTGCAAGATATGGAGCGGGTGAAATGGAAGATTGAAAAATGATTAAGAAAAAAAAATTAAACATTGTATACAAAATAAATATGAAGAGGATATCAAGCAGGCTGCCTTAAGGATCAAGCAGGTAAAGCAACCGCTTTAGGACTCAAGGTCTCAAAGACCTAAAAAAATTAATATTAATACATTTATAAAATTAAAAAATTATTTAATATTAAAAGTATATACTAAAATAAAATTTAATTAAAAATTTAAAAATATCTTAACTAACTTTAAGTTTACATTGATACTATAAATATTTTTTAATGACTTTAAATTATATTGATACTATAAATATTATTTAATAAATAATATTTTTTAGAACTTTCTTATAATAAATTAATAATATTTTTAAAAAGAAATAATTAAACCGTCAAAGAATCATATATATTAAAACTTTCTAATTTTCTATCTCTTACTACTATTTCATTGACATTATTTATTTATACGTGGTTCCATTCTGTAACTCTTCACTCTTTTATTTATCTCTTTTCTTTACCTGTTCTTACATTCTTGACTCTTTCACTTATTTTCTTTATTTATCTGACTTCTTCACTTATCTCCTTCCTTTCTTTAACGTTTTCATTGGTTATTCCATAATATCGTTTCAATTTGAGCTTTTAATTGTCATTAGGCTATTTTCTAATTTCAAATTTGTTTTATTATTATATATTGTATATTTATAAGTGTGTCTTTATTTGTAGACTGAAGCGGTAGATTGAAGAATTAGAATTTGTGTTCACTTTTGCTCCTTTTGAGTGCATCAATGTCAGGTAAAAATAATATCAGATTGATAAATTAATCTCAATTTTTTTATTTTCATTAATGTTTAATTATTTTTAAAATAATTTGTGTAGATTCAAATAAAAGCATTAGAAATCTATAAATTAAATTTAAAAACTTACCAAAAGACAATATTGAAAGATAGTAAGAGACTTAAGACTTCAATCAAGTTCATTTTGATAATCAAGTTTTATCATTCTAACCTTAACTTAGTCTAATTTTATATACTTATTTAAGATCAACAATATTTTCTACAAAGATTAAACAAATTAACTTTATTGTCTTCTGAAAAAGATATTTTAAATGGAAAATTTACATCACAAAAAGTTCGAAAAATAAATTTTAAATAAAAATATGATAATTTTAATTATTTTATTAATTTAAAATTATCTTATTTTTTTAATTTGCTTTATGCCTCTAAATTCTTGAACGTTAGTGATATCCAGATATATCACAAAAGTAATGGAAGTCTTTATTCTCAAATTAATTGAATGTATTATACTCTATCAATCTTTTCTTATTGTTACTGGTTTTGTCTTTCCCGTGTTTTAACTAACTTAGTTGCTACATATACCATATAATTAAATTATGAAATCAGCAGGTAAGGGATAATACAATGCACTCACTAGATTACAATAATCTAATATAAATCAACATTTCATTTCCTAATTAATAACTATCATATCAATTCAATTTCCTAACTTTTTCTTTTTCTAGTTTGCTCTGTCATGAAGAGTAAATATAGAGACAAACAAATAAATATTTATGATGAAGGAAGTGTACATTATTTTAATTTTCTTTATTAGTTTGTTTAAGTCTTAAAAGAAGAAAGAGAAAATTCAATTTGATCATGGGTAACTAAATCAATTATTAATATTTTTACTAAATCAATTACTAAAATTTTGTCATTAAATATAATAATTATAATATAATATAAGTTGGTCACGAAATTGGCCACTAAAATATTAATATTTGAATTTTGTATTATTGATTGTCGGATTTCTAGAAGCAAACTGAAATAATCATAAATTAGATCTCTTAATCGTATGTGCTTGTAAAAAAATCTTTTAAATAAATTTAATATCTTAAAGGATTACTGTTTAACTTAAAGCTAAATTATTTGTTATTTTCTGTTCAACAAATTGCAATTTTTTTTTTCAAAAAATTTGGACGGAAGGTTGATCGAACTTAAATTAAAGTATACATCCATAATATGGTTCAACCATGTTACCACAAAAAATGATAACTAATGACTAAATTTAATAATAAAAAATTAGTCATTAAAATAGGTCATTAGTCATTAAATTTGTTATACTAAATTATTCACTAAGATCTGATCTTGATTTCAATCATTAAATTAGTCTCAAATTTCATTAACTAAATCAATTACTAATATTTGTTACTAGATTAATCACTATTTTTTGAAACTAAATATTAACTATCAAAGTTATAATATGATTTAAGTTAGGGAGTAAATTGGTCAATAAAATTATTAGTGTTAGAAGTTTTGATTATTGATTGTAGGATTTCTAGTAGCAAACTGAAGCTAATCATAAATTAGATCTCTTAATTGTATGTGTTTGTAAAAACTATTTTTTTAAAAAAATAAAATAAATCTTTTGAATAAATTTAATGTCTTAAAGGATTACTCTTTAACTTTAAGTTAAATTATTTCTGTATTTTCTGTTCAACAAATTGCAGACTGTTTTAAGAAAAACATCGACAAAGGTTGGTCGAACTTTAATTAATCTATATAAAACAAAATGGAAAAACAGGTTGGAGGTATTGACTAAGTAGATAATCCTGATAGAAAAGTTCAAGTTGTTGTGTGATTTTCTTTTTTAATTTAACCCTCCCAATAGATTTCCATAAAGTTACTGTTTATGTTGTTATATAAAAGAGATGCATGCCAATAAGTAAAGTCACAAGTATACGAATGAGTTATTGTAAAACTATAAATAATTATACTTTAATTTTAATTTATGAGAATCATATAATTTTGTAATACCAAATAATTTGAGGATATAAAAGGTTAAGTTCTTTTTAGGGAGTGTAAGGAAATTCAATAACATTTTAAAAGATTTTTAATTTCAAACCTTGAATGATAACTGTTTTGATTATGGGTTAACTTATACTAAAATTGAGGATACTCATAAGAAATTAAATTTGTCCAAACATATCAGAACCTGATAAACGAAAAAGATAAACAAAAAAAGATGTTGTATACGAATCACTCCTATATTATGCTGAATTATATGTATCCGAGGGATTAATTTAGAAAAGTAGTAGAGACATAAAAAACAAATCTACACATTTCTTAAGATGTACATTTTTAGAATATTTAAGTTTATTTTGGTAACTCAATCACTCTAATCAATTATTTAGGTTGAGTTAATTTGATAAATAAAGATGATAAATTTTCAACACAACTCAATTAAATTTAATTTAATTGGGTTAAATTAATTTGTTTTGGTGAAATAGATAGCCTTAAATATACATTATCATGTTCAAAAAGTAACAAGATCCAAATAAAATAAGTACCTGAGATCGTTTGAATAGTCTAAAATAACTTTTGAATAGTCTACAAAAACACAAATATCTAAAACTAGAGATAAATCATACATGAAATACTAAGAGAAAACACAGTCTCTTAATATCAGGAAGTGAACAAATTATAGAATATGTAAAATATTAATTAACAATAAAAATAAAATTGGTTTAGTAAGAGAGGAATAACATATCATGTAAAAGATATATTTTATTTTATAATTTACAGCAATTTTTTTTTTTTGAAAACTTCATGATTAAATATTATAACATGAATTGTAAGGAAAATCTAAAGTATATATATATATATATATATATATATATATATATATATATATATATATATATATTACAAATTTAAGTGTATTATGCGCATAAAAGTTTGGATCAGTATAATTCACTAATTGCACATTCAATTTATCTTTAATTTTTTTTCTTGAATTTTTTTATATTTTCTTACTTTCATATATAATATTTTACAGTTAACAAAATCACCAATTTACACTTTTCTTTTTTCATCTTATGCCACGATATGGCGTAGAAATGACGGAAAGTGCACAAGTAGCACACAAGTTTCTTAAAAAGTTAAGTTCTAATATATTCTCATTAAGTTTTATTAAAATGTGTGTTGATGTATATAAATAAAAATAGTTAAAGATTAGCGTACGAGTTTTGTATAAATTATGAATTCTTTTTTGAAAATTAAAAATATTTAATTATAATACTTAAATTAATATTACAACGCGTTTTAGCCTCTTTCTCCTCTTCTTCTTCCTGCGTGTATTTGTTTGTTGCATAAATTGAAATTGTATAAATACATTTTTTGTTTGTTTTAAAACACGCGGTTCAGGGCAGGAAGAATCAATTGTGAAGAGAGAAGATAGTAATCGTTTTGTTGTGAAGTTGAATTTGACATTGGATGGAATCTCAGAGAGATCGCAGGGGAGAAGCTCTTGGAGACCTTCGAGTCCTCTCCGACGAAATCCTCTGCGCTATTCTGGAACGTTTCACTCCCCGAGATGTTGCTCGCGTAGCTTGTGTTAGCAGGTAATGCTATCTCTGTTTTCTAGTTCTATATTTTTCTCGTTCATTTTCCCACAACTTTTGATTCTGATTTATTTGAAGTTTCTACCATAAGTCTCCTTTATCATTTCGCTATTTGTATGAATCAGGATTGAAATGGATTGTGCTTCGTCATTCATTTGTACTTTTGATGTTTTGTTTTCCGTGTGATTGTAATTCATTGACAATACTATTATGGTAAATAAACCGTATAGTTCATGAGTCATGTGGTATAATGTTTAGCTAAGTGTGGTAAATTAAATTTTGGCAGTGTGATGTACATACTGTGCAACGAAGAACCATTGTGGATGAGTCTGTGCCTAAAAGGAGCGTCTGGTTTGCTTCAGTACAAAGGCTCTTGGAAGAAAACTGCTCTGCATAAGTATGTCTCTCCTCATATGCAATTGCTCGTTCTGAAATCGAATTATTATCTTTTCGGGCTCTTACTTTTTGTTTCTGTTTAGCGTTTTTAACTTGTTTCGAATTGGGCATTTGAATGCAGTTTGAATCTGCCCGACAAATACAAAGAATACAATCGAAGACCTTTATATTTTGATGGTGAGAGTTCTAACACTAGTAGTCTCTTATCTATCTTGTATTTTCTGGGGAAATTTAGGTATATGCTCTTAGAAAATCATATGGAAGACTTTTCTATAGATCACTGATACTCACCTTTCTGCAGGGTTCAACTCTTTATTTTTGTACAGGAGATTATACCGCTGTCATACCACATTGGGTGAATTTCATGCGGATACTGGAAATGTGGAAAGAATAAAAGACATCTCATTGAAGGACTTCTATAATGAGTATGATGCAAAGAAACCGGTACTGGGATAAAATAATTTTAATAGTCCTTGAGAATTGAGATGGTTCTATTTTAATTTATAACTTTTTATCTTTGGACTCACTGATAGTCTTTCCAATGAAAAGGCTATCTTTGAGCTCTATCACTCGGCTGTTTCCTTATTTTTTTTTTTTATTTTTTTTTTTTGGACGAATAGAAATGAACCTTTTTTTGACATCATATGTACATATGTATTTATTGGTCTTGGGTTTTAATATGGAAACAGACTCTTATCATATGCAAGCGTGAGTTTTGTGTACATTAGTTAGTTAGTTAGTTTATATCTATGTAAGTATTCACATTTGCTGTTAATCTCTGAAGTATTTGTGCAGTGGTATTGTTTTTCTCCAGTTTTTTTGTTCTTGTAAGATGGAAAGTGAGAGATGAGAACCCGTTATCTTTTTAAATAAGGGTCCTTTGCAGATGATAATATTCTGGTTGTAGGTCATGCTACGTGTTCTTGATATATTGAAACATCAATCTTGATTTTCCAATTATTTTTTCATTAAAGTTTAATTTTGATGAATTACGCGTCCAGGTTATGCTAAGTGGATTGGCTGATACATGGCCCGCCAGGCATAAATGGACAACTGATCAGCTGCTGCTAAACTATGGAGATGTAGCATTTAAAATTTCTCAGCGGGGTGCCAGAAAGATCTCCATGAAGTTCAACGATTATGTCTCTTACATGAAAGTTCAGCATGATGAAGATCCCTTGTATATTTTTGATGAAAAGGTGCTTGTTTTGAGATATTTATGTTTCATTATGCTCAGTTCCACCTCCCTGCATTATTTCCTTTCCTATTTCTTGTTCTGCAGTATTTGAGAGTTTGCAAGTTCTTTTAACTTTTTTTTACCGCTCATTCAGTTTGGTGAAGCTGCACCTAGCTTATTGAAGGATTATTGTGTGCCTCATCTTTTTGAAGAAGACTTCTTTGATATCTTAGATACAGATAAAAGACCATCCTATAGGTGGCTCATAATTGGACCAGAGAGATCTGGTGCCTCTTGGCATGTTGATCCAGCTCTTACCAGTGCATGGAATACCCTTCTTTGTGGGCGTAAAAGGTAAGATGTAAGCCTCTTGACATGTAAATTTTGCCTGTGTAGCTTGTAGCATAGTCTGTGACTGTTTACATGGCGTTTGAGGAAGCTATATGCAAGGTCCGTTTCTTAGTTTAATCCTTGAAAATAATAAATTGGTTCCTCCAGCTTATTAGAATTCTTTCTTTTTGGTTTTGGGAGTTACAGTGGAGGCTAGGAATGAGGAAACATGGATTAAATGAGAGTGGTGAGACTTGTTAGGGGTTAAACCTGGCATCTGTTTTTTCCTCAGGAAACTAGGTGCTATTAAGCTGATGAGCCATTGCTATAGCTTATAATATTACTTTATTAGCTACTAATGCATCCCTACTCAATGGTTGTGAGTGAAGATATTGTTTGGTTTACAAGTTCCACATTTGATTTTCAATCGTAGTAGTCAATAGCATGCTATAGCGGAGGGGATCATCCCCTAGCTGCTGTGGTAATGAAATAGCAAAGTGGTTTTCAATAGCCGCCTGTTCAGCTGCAACAGCAGAGATTTTTGCATCCTACAGCTAGCAATACCTTGATACCTGCTTTAAACACTACATCAAGGAACAATATTGTTTAGAGGTTGTTTGGGTAAAAATGACTTCTCTCCCTTTTTTAATGTTTTTTTTTTATTATTTTGGAAATATAATTGGATGTGAGTTCTTCTCTGACCATTCCATAAAAAGTTACTCCCAGTTTGACCTTTGTTTCTACACACTTTACAGGACACTTTTTCCCTTGTGTCTCCAATTCACATTCTACTAATTTTTATTTAATTTGTTAGGTTCTTTTTTGTATTAATTTCACCATCATTTTTTTTTTTTTGGGACTTTGTTACTTTGTTCTTATAGCTTTTAAATTGATAGTGATTGTGTGTGTAAACTAACTTATTATTGGTCATGAACTTATTTATATTTTTTAGTATTATGTGAAGTATAGATTATTTAGCTTGTATTATAATATTTAAAATAATGGTTACTCAATTTCCTGCATTATAAACTATAGTTCAATGTTTTTTGAACTAATGCTACATGGCAGAATTTACAAGATAGTAGCACTGAGATAGAATGTGAGAAGTAAGATTGTTATTTTTTAGACGTAGAGTTCTATTCCTATTATGTAAGCTAATATTTCACTAGTACTAGGTTCTTAAAATTTTATATAGACCAAGGTTGAACAAGAATCCTAAAAACCGGAAACTTATCTCCTCTAAAGATACTTCAGTTTTATGAATCTCCAGGGTCTTAGATGTAGTAGATAGGTGTCGAATAAACCAAAATTAAGCTTTGCGTCTTTTCTTTTTTTTATCTAATTCTCTCTGCCTCTCTCCCCCTCTCCACCCATGTGTGTGTGTGTGTTTGTTGGGAAAGGGGACTGTTGGTAGATATCCTTCCATGTTTGTTACAACTTAAATCTAGAAAAATAATTTCTTATTTTTCAAAACTTTTTGAGCAAGATGGCAAAAATAAGCAGTTATTTTTCTAAATAAACTGAACCAAGCATGCAGTAAGCAAATGTCATGGCAAAGCATAAGGAAAATGTTGATCTGGTATGGGCTTGATTATTTAACTTAAATTATAATTCTTGTTCTTTATTGATTCATTAACAGATAACACAAATTTTATGTGATTTGGTACGTAGATTTTCTGTGTTAGTTCTTGATTATGTTCTAGATAACTAATGCTAAAGTGGTAATGTTTCGCGTACGTTTGATAGGTGGGCATTATATCCTCCAGGAAAAGTGCCTTTGGGTGTGACAGTTCATGTTAATGAAGAAGACGGTGATGTCAATGTTGAGACTCCATCATCACTCCAGGTACTACAATATTGTAATTGTAGTGATATGTACCTTCTATTGATGTGTGTTGTAATTATTTAGTGAAAAGAAAATCAGAGTATTCTCAATACAACAAAACTTATATTTAAGAAGACTGAATTCAGTTTTTTTATTCTAGAAAGCATTACAATTTATAAAGCTTAAAGAATAACTACCCTCTAATAACATGGTCTTAAGAATAAACCATGAACTCACACTGGAATAACAAAACAGATTAAAATGAAGTTAACTTACTCCTGAAGCCTAGGACAACAACAACAAATAGAAGCAACATAAGCTGAATGTGGGCATGTTTCAATGAAGCATTTTCTTAACAATGTGGTTATTAATATTATCGTTAGTCACGTATGTTTTGTATGCAGTGGTGGCTAGATTTTTATCCTCTTCTTGCTGACGAAGACAAGCCAATAGAGTGTACACAGCTACCTGGAGAAACAATTTATGTTCCAAGTGGATGGTGGCACTGTGTGCTAAATTTGGAAACAACTATTGCTGTCACGCAGAATTTTGTGAATTCCAACAATTTCGAATTTGTATGTTTGGATATGGCACCTGGTTATCATCATAAAGGAGTTTGCCGTGTTGGGTTGCTTGCTCTTGATGAAGATGGTTATGAAAATGTCAGACAGAACATGCCATGTAATGAAAAAAACTCAAGTTTCAATGATTTGTCAAGGAAAGAAAAAAGAGCCAAAACTCAGAAAGATGCAGATGGTCTATATGATGAAAGAGCCATAAATGGTGTATCTAGAAACTACAGTTTATGGAAAGATGGATTTTCCTATGATATACACTTCTTATCCATGTTTTTGGACAAAGACAGAGACCACTACAATTCCCTGTGGAGCTCAGGGAACAGCATTGGTCAGCGAGAACTAAGAGAATGGCTATTCAAGCTCTGGATTCAAAAACCAAAATTAAGAGAGCTAATATGGAAGGTTATTTTCTTCCTACAGTTATGCATTCTTTAAGCTCACAATGTTACATTATCGGATTTTATGACCTTTTTCTATTTATATATGTCTAGGGAGCATGTATTGCACTAAATGCCAACAAGTGGTTAGAATGCCTATCTAAAATTTGTGCCTTCCATAATCTGCCCCCTCCCACTGACGATGAAAGGCTTCCAGTTGGTACGGGTAGCAATCCTGTGAGTTTTTTGTTTTCTGTTAATGATTTTAACTTGTATTTTCTTGAAGACTGAAAATACAATATATTTTCTTGGGCTTCAATAAAAATATTTGCTCCGTAGTGCAACAATAAAATTGATAAATTGAAAATAACCCACCTTGGCCTTGGAACTATTGTAGATTTTAGTGGAGTCATTAAAGGTTTTATTGGTTCTATCGTAATGATTGGGCTTTACTGAAATATTAAGCATATTATTTCATTTCTTTGTCACCCTTGTCCAAATCTTTGAAGTTAATACTCAATTGAAGCATATGGAACACAATCACATTTCAATATGCCTCCTCCACTATTGACTTGTCTTTCACTGCTCATGTACCTGAAAAATCTTTGATGAACTACTGTATTGATCCCATGTTCTGCTCTAGGCGTTTTGGGTTCTTTTCTTATTCTGTCTTAAAGTACTTAGTCTAGGTCTTTTTTTCTTCCATGATTGCCATCTGAGGAAAAAGCAAACAGATTTTTTAATCATCTTTTGGCTCCTCATGAGGTGCTCCACGAGGCACCGGAGAAGGTATCTTCAAGAGGCAAGGACCAGAACCTAGCCTCAGCAATATGTTAATAGCCTGACACTTTGACTGCAGGAAGAAACCAGTAAAAAACCTGATCAAATGAATTTTAGTTGTTGATCTTTTCACTATGTTTTTAAATTTGTGTCGTAGTTTTCCTCTTGTAATCATGAATATTGTCCTATGGTTGTTGAACTGCTATAAATATACAATATATTATTTAGCTGTGTTTATTAAGGCCCTATTTGGTATGGTTGTAAGTTGAGTTTTGGAAATTTTAAAATTTAAAAACACTCAGTTATATGTTTTTAGTTTCTAATTTTTGTGATTTTGTTTTCAAATTTTAATAGAAAATCATTCTCTAATTAGTAATTCAAGTTCTTTGGGTAATATAAATGATTGTGAGGCCAGTAGTGGGGTGGTGTTGTAGCAGTGGACTTTTGGTGATGAAATGGTGGTGGCAACGGGCATAGTGGTGGTGGCTACTATACCGGTTGTAGCAGAGCCAGTAGCAATGACAACAAAGATAATGGTGGTGGTGACAATACAATGATTGTGCTGGCTAGTAGTGCAATGATCATGATGGCCACAAGTGATGGTAGTACTAGTGACAATGACTATAATGATAGTAATGACAGTGGCTCTGATGGTCATTGTTTGGTGTTGTGGTGGGTGGTGGTAGTGATGTATATTGGGTCTTTTGGGAGAAATGGAAGAGTAACATCTATTTTAATGGCTAAAAGTAATTTCCTTTATTGTTTTAGAAATTGATATCAAAGTGTTTCGAAATTGAATTAAAAACCAATTCAACTTCGTTTTAGCCAAGCACATTTTGTTTTGTTTAAGAACTAAAAATTGAGAACTCACAAGCATCCTAGATAGATCCCAAGTTTCTGTACTTGAGTTATGGCATGAGAATGATTTCTGGTGTGATCATTCATTTTCTAACAGTAATTTTGGAGTATACAATAGCTCTCTGACTGGGAATATTTCCGTTATCTAACCAGGTTTATTTAGTGGGAAACTCTGTTGTTAAGATTTTTGTTGAAGAAGGACTGGAAGCTTCACTCTATGGTTTAGGCACAGAGGTACTTTATTGGCATTCTGTTTTCATTGCTTTTGTCGTACATATCTAATTTTAATAATATTTTGGTATATGTTACAGCTAGAGTTTCAGAGTCGGTTGCATGAAGCCAACTCCCCGCTTAGTAAACATATACCTGATATTTTGGCCAGTGGAATTATTTATCTTGAAAATGGATCTTATACCAATTTAAGTTGGGATGGAAAAGGAGTACCTGATGTCATTGTGAAAAACAATATCATCAGTGGGAAATGCAGTGTTGATGATTTCTCATTTGGGGTGTGGGGAAGGAAACAATTGGAGTATAGGAATGCTGGGATGCCTGTGGATGGATCAGGTAGCTTAGCTGGTCACTCAAACATATGGCCGTATATGATAACAAAACGATGTGAAGGGAATATATTTGCAGAATTGTAAGTCACATCATTGGGGTTTAGTATTAATTAATAGCAATTCATGTTTCTTATTTCTAGAAGTAACATAATTCTCCGTATCTTATGGATTTTGTTTTATGCAGAAGAGATAAACTGACATGGGAAGATGCAATAAACTTGGCCTCATTCTTGGGGGAGCAACTGCATTATCTTCATCTTTTGTCATATCCGCCTCCAAATATCTCATCTTTCTCTGATATTGATCATGAATTAAGCTTGGTTGAGGCTAATGGTTGCATTGCAACTGTTAACAGTAAATCAAATGTTACAGCAGAATGGTGGCTCTTCACCAGAACCTTAACAAAGATGAGGAAAGATGTGTCAAGCCGTTTGACCAAGTGGTACAATTTGTCCTTTTGGCCCCATGACTTCCTGTTAAACAGTATAGTTTAATTAGTTTAAATGTGAGAAATGCACGGAGGGGATTTTTTATGCATAGGAATGAAAATTTAATAACCTTCTAAACACTTTGAAGTTCAAAAGGAGTTCTTATAGATAGGAAAACTGCCAATTTTAGTAGCGGTGTTTAACAACTATTTAAAGCTTTCTTTTGACTCAATCCTTCTTACTTTGAACTTTATTCATGTGTTATTATGTTTTATCTTTTTGTTTTGCCTACCTATGTTCTCCTATAACATACTAGTCTCTATTTTGTAGGGGAGGTCCAATTCCTTGCAAACTGATAGAGAAGATTGATGAATATATCCCACCTGATTTTGCTGAGGTTTTTTCTAAACTCAAATTCACATTTTGATATCAACCTTTTTGTGTGGATATGCTAGAGTTTATTTGTTTCTATAATCTATATAACTTTTATTTGACTTCAGAATTTTGGAAACTATGCTTCTAAACGTTGCTCCTGGATACACACGGACATTATGGACGATAACATTTACATGAAACCATCATTGGTTTGCTCTACCACTGTTGGGAATAATGAAGACATCACCATGGTGGACAATGATTCGTCGAGTAATTATGAAGTAAAATCATGGTATCCTAGTCACATTCTTGACTTTAGTGATCTTTCCATAGGTCAGTACTTCTGCTTTCTTACTTCCAAGAAATTTGTATCCAACTTATATTGGAATTTTGTGATCGTATGGCATCATAGTTTTTCATGTACTTTCATAATCTACAAGAAACTTCTTTTTAATCTGTATGGTTGAACTGATGTGTTTTCTATGATACATGAACAAAGACATGATAGTAACACCCTCGTAGTCTTTATTTTTCATTTATTTATGACTTCATTTCTACATGCACTCTTTTTGCGGTTTTCAGGCAAATGCATGTTCTTCTGCAAGAAGTGATCATCATGATTTTGGCTTTGTCCACAAGAATTATTGTTCTAAAGTTGTTATTGTTGTAACAATTTCCCGAAATATTTTATTGTGTTTTCATACTTATGTTTCATTCTTCATCAAACTTCCAGTGGAATGCATCTTCCTTTTTGTCTGTTTTCACAATTTTCTGCCATTACCCAGTTAGGATGGTTTTTTGTTCTTATTTTACCTTCCTTTGATTTCTCTGTCTAATATATTTATAGTTAAGTCTACAATTATTTATGATTGACTCTCTTTAACTCCAGGCTGATGTGTTCAAAAGTAACACTGCGGTAAATATATTCTGATGTTATTTTTATTTGGTAGTTATTGCATTTTTTTTTTGTCATTTGCAGGTGATCCTCTTGTTGACTTGATACCAATTTATTTAGATGTGTTTAGAGGTGATTCACGTCTCCTTAAGCAGTTTTTAGAAAGTTACAAACTTCCCTTTGTTAGTAAGGTATCAAGGGGGGAGTCAACAGAGGGTGATCAAAAGTTTGGCCGACTTTCATATCTTGCCATGTAAGTAGCGGTCTCCATAAGTCTCTTGCATAATTAATTTCTAGAAATATGAAATAGTATAGTCAATGAAATCAGTCACGCTCCCTTACTCAGTCAAGATGGATTTTTTAAGTACTTATTATAGCGTGACTAATTATTGACATTGCATAATGAATTTTACGATATTTCATAAGAATATTTATATATTTAATTCCTTGGAAAGGCATTTTATATATTTAATTGAAACGGTTTAAAAAAAACACTTGATAAATTGGTTATTGTAAATTTGTCAGTCGCAAATAGAGTTGTGGAAGCAATAGATGAAGACTGTCCTACACGCTTTTCTCGTTATGTTTGGATTAATGGAATGGAAATGAAATGATTTTAGTTTTCGGTTTGGATTCTTTAATAGTGTAAACTGAAAAATATCATGGTAGAATCTATTCTGCCCCTTCAATCCCATGTCTCTATTTTTCTTCCCCCAATTTAACTTATATGGAATGTAACTACACTAGTAAAGCTATTAGTAGTTTCATTTTCTTTAAAACAATGGCGTAGAGACTTTACTTCTTTGCATCTTAAAATTCAAACAAAGATACGATTCTTTTAAGGATTTTTGTTAACAATTAATCTAGGGGCATTGAATTTTCTTAATTTTATTGAATTATTATCCCATATTTTATCTTTTAACCATTTTATTCTACCTATTGATTAAGGTTTATTGTTTCACAAATAAAGATGTTTTGCTTTGTGCGTGGATTTAATACATTTAGCACTTGTTGAGGTAGCTGATTGGGATTTATTGATTTTCTTGAAATTGTAGGTGTTATTGTATCTTGCATCATGACAATGTATTGGGAGCTCTTTTTAGCATATGGGAAGAACTGAGGTCGGCAAATTCATGGGAAGAAGTTGAACTGGCAGTGTGGGGGGAACTGAACAATTACAAAGGCTTTCCGTGACCATTTGCTGCTCTAAATATTTTTGGAACCCTAATGCAGGTGGTAATAAATATTCAACTTGTTCTGTACTATAGTCTGTAGCAGTAAATGAAAGAGGAGAGTTCAGCACATCAATTAGTTGTCATTAGCTTTTTTATTGATTACATTTTGTTTGATAGTTGATGCAGTTGCACAGTCATTACATTTTTATTGCTCTGGCATAAATTGAAACAGTAAAAGTACAAATTTTTCCAATAAATTCAAAAGTACATTATGTGAATATATTTGATCGATATCCTTTAATTTCTCCCAGAGACTATTATTAAAATACATTAGAACTTCTGCCAATGTAATATATACGTGACCTAAAAAAATTCACAATTCACTATGTATTGATATGTTTGATTTTTTTGGTGAATTAACTGTCCAAGATTTTAAAGCAATTTATAATCGACAATTTCTAATGGCAAGATATATTCTGGATAAGAAACTTGAAAGGCAACACAGTGTGGCTTGCATTTGAGGTAACTCCTTACAATTTTACAATTGAAAGCAGGTTTCAATGAATGATACTAAAAATTAGAGTGATTCTTCCTGCACCTCCATGACGACTTCCTGCATCTCTATAGTTTTTCAAAATTTCCATTTTAGACATAATGAAAAGACCAAAATGTCTTTCGTCTACAACCCATAGTGTAAAAATTTTGAAACACATTGCGGGTTCTACAACCCGCAATGTAAAAAACTTTTTATGTTGTACAACCCGCAATACATTGCGGGTTGTACAATCCGTAATACATTGCGGGTTGTACAATCCGCAATATATTTTAAAAAAAAATTGTATTTTTACATTGCGGGGTTGTATAACCCACAATACATTTTAAAAGAATTTTGTATTTTTACATTGTGGGTTGTACAACCCGCAATACATTTAAAAAAAAAATTGTAACCCGTAATGTATTTATAAATTGTTTTGTTTTGCGAGTTGTACAACCAGTAAAGGTTTCCAGTTCGATTCTGGTCAAGGCCACAAATTTTTGTAATATTTGTTTTTAACATAATTTTACTTTTTCTTATAATAAAAAGTAAAAACAAAATATTTTTATAAATAATTTTTAGTATTTATAAAAATAAATTAATTTTTTTTGCGGGTTGACAAAAAAAATTTTAAATGCATTGCGGGTTGTAGAACTCGCAATACAAATTTTTTTTAAATGCATTGCGGGTTATACAACCCACAATGTAAAAATTTGAAAAAACGCATTGCGGGTTCTACAACCTGCAATGTAAAAAATTTTGAAACACATTGCGGGTTGTACAACCCGCAATTCATTTTTGAAATTTTTTTGAATTGCGGGTTGTACAACCCGCAATGTGTTTCAAAAATTTTTACATTGCGGGTCGCAATGTGTTTCAAAATTTTTAGGGTTATAGAGGAAGGACATTTTGGTCTTTTCATTATATCCAAAATGGGAATTTTGAAAAACTATGGAGGTGCAGGAAGAATCACTCTAAAAATTATGACCGTAATTAGTATGTTGAACTAACCAACTTAAGAACTAGATGGGAAATTGAACCAAAAGCCACTTGTTTTGATAAGTTAGGACTCTTTGCTAGACCTTAAACAACTACGTAATGTTCAAGGAATATATTTGTAAATGGAATGAAGATCAATTAAAATAAGATTAAGTCTGATATGTTTTTGTAAACGGGGTAGGATAGGTTGTTAAGCATTAAGATCAACATACAAATGTATATTTAAAAAATCGTAATTCATATATCACGAATTCAAAAAGTTTTATTTAATTTATTTCAAAAATAAGTTCTATTTAATTAATTTCAAAACTAAGTTCTATTTAATTTATTTCAAAACATTTTAGATGAATAAAGGAACTTAAACTTAAATGTCTTTAAAAAAAAAAACCTTAAATTAAGTGTATTAAGATATGTTCCAGTATTATTATTGGTCTATTTTAAGGTATGGATAAGATAATTGTACAACAATCAATTATTATTTTTTTTAAAACACGATCATTTATGGTTAAAATGACTACATTTTTTTAACAACAATCACTCTTAATTATTATTTGAATATTCTTTGTTAAATAATCATTCCTAAAATAAATAAATTATCTGAATAATGATCCACACATTACGGAATTGTTCACAATAGTGGCATATTGTCTTTCAACTTATACAAGGTTTATGCAATCTCTTCTAGTCTTCTAAGTAAACAAGAATAATGTTCTCTATGAAGGTTTTTGGGCATAGAAGATTTGGGAAGTGTTTCAGTATTATATAATCTCTCTCTCACTCTTTTCCTTTTTCTTGATGAAATGAGTTAACTAGACCTTGAAGAATATGTCTCCTTGCAAATCTGTTTATGGCCCTTGAGCACATGTCACTTTAATGTCTTTGTTATATTGCAAAGGATGCATTAAATACACTTCTATGTAATATTAATTTTTTTTTCTTCTTTATGTAACATCTTAATAATTGAATGTATTTATCTTTTCTTAAACAAACAATGTGTCTTTGTATGAAGGATAAAATTATATGAAATAGATTGTCTTTCCAAATATGACAATAATAACCTCTTGACATGACTTTATCTGCTTATCCAATATGACTTGCCCTTGAACAAATCTTCTTGGTGACAAAAGTAATGACCATTTTTTGTAACATGAAATAAATAAATATATATATATATATATATTTGTATAGTAAGATGATAGTTTAAATATGTGTATATTATCTTAGTATATTCATGTTTTATCAGACATAAAAGAAGACAAATAAACACTTGCCTCTTACATATTCTGTTGTTAAACTAAAACTTTGATAAAGTGTAATCATGATTCACACTTAGCTATCCTCAACATTTAATCAAAATCATGAATCCTCAACATTTAATCAAAATCATGAATGTTGAATTTTTTCCTCAAATTTTATTGTTTGAGAGATATTTTCAACAACAACAAAAATATAACATATATTTAATACAAATTCAAAATACTCATTTCTTCTTAAATTTATACTATTATTCATCAATAATTATCATATTAACATATATTCATCTTACATTACACATATCCGATTTTATATCTAATTAAAACCTATACTTTAACTCCCTTTACCATGAGAAAATGCATTCACTAAAATAATTCATTATATATTTGTTGAAATCTTACTAAATTGTTTATGAACTCAAAATATCAAATTGTAACACTGAGATCATTTTGTCTTAACAAAACAACCAAGATAAAAAAAAAAAGATGAATCTTTAATAAGAGAAGAACTACTTAACCGAATAAAAAATTTAATCAATTTAACCATTATGTTAACTTCTTAGTGTATTACACTTAAGCACAACAATAGTTCAATTATCCTTTAATATTAGAGAAAATTAAAAAAATAGAAATATAAAATTTCTAATAAAAATAAAGAATAACATTAATAACCTTTTTATCAACTATCTATTATTTTCTATTTAAACTTGTTATCTCTACTAAAATTTTAGCTCTTGCAATATAAAGGTTATTGCTATAAAAAAAATCAACATTATCTCTGAATTATATTATATCATAAAAAATATATTTTTATTATCGCATCTTTCAGCTGATAAAAAAATTACATCTCTCAAAAAATATATTTTTATATTATTATATTTTAAAAAACCCTAATCAAACGTTTAAAACTAATATTATTATAATGCTATATTATTAAAAAAAAACTAGTTTACATCTGGTACACCAAAAGTACTACCAGGTGAAGGATAATTTATAAAAGAAAAAAATATATTTTGTTGCTCAGACCATAATATTTTTTAGGAAAGTTCCTCAAATACTTGTTAGAATAATTCTTGAAAGCAACAAACAATTTTCAAAGGATAATATGCTCGTGGTTTCTAAATATTACTTTTATTCTTGAATTTTACTGAAAAATTGCATTTTTCCTTAGTAGTTGAAATGGTTTAACAGAGAAAGTGACCAAAGAGGCCTGACAACAATTAAGAGAACATAGTCAAACTCTTCCACCCTCTCTCTCTCTTTCTTTGTTTTTGGTAAAGCACTTCCCTTTTGTTTTTAGCCTGAAACAATTTTTACTTCTCCATTATTATGGGTCAATTTCATTTTATCGGTAGTTTAAATAAATTACCAAATAATTTTTATTCTTTTTCATTTATTTATTAATTGATACGAATTTAAATAAATAATAATTGTTATGATTTTCTATAAATATGGTATATGCTGTATGAATAATTAAGATATTAAATTTCTCTTTTACCTAAATTTTCCTTTCGTTTCATATATTTGTTGTACTTTTCTTATGCTTAAAAGACCCATGATTCAACAAAAGATACTAATTAAAAGACAAACCAAAATCTATATGACGAATTTAAAAGTATTAACAATTTAAAAAAATTAATAAAATATCAGTTTGTCAGGGTTCATAAAATTAGTGATTTACACTATTAAAGGGAGAATTACTTTGTTATCATTTTTTTTGTTTCATTATAATTTTGGAGATCAAATTGTCCTTTTACTATATATTAAAAAATATATTGATTTTATATATTAAATAAATATTTAATGTATTCTAAAATATAAAAATTAGTGTAACTTAGAATTACATGACAGAAATACTAGTAAAAAAAATCAAAATTCTAATTACGTTAGCCTTTTATTTTTTTAATATTAATTAATTCAGTTAAGTGGACAAGAATTCTGGACGGTGACATCAAGAAAAACATTTAGTTTTTGTTAAATTGCTAGCTACACTCTTCTAAATGACAAGATAGTTATTTTAAATGGACATTCACACCGATTTAATACTTTGGATATATTTTAAAATATGCTTTCTTTTGTTTGATAAATTTTGTATGAGTCATGCTTAGAAATATTAAACTTGAGTTTTGAAGCAACCAACATAAAATTTATAATTAGTTTTAAAAATATTATTATTGCATTATTTCAATATGTAAAGCAAACTACAGACACATCTCAGCACGAAATGTTTGTGTACTTTGGTTAGGTGTCAAAATAAGTATACTTTAAGTCTTTTCATATTTATAAGTTCGTTCTTATGGACTTCTCCATTTGTGTCTCGTCCAGATAAAGACGCTGATAGATTAGTTTTGTGACATTCTTAATATTAAAAAGATACTTATTTATTTCAATAAAAATAAGAATAATTTTTATTTTAATCAAATTTCAAAAATAATAATAATAACTTTAACAATAAATAATGTCACAGATTTATCAAGCTGTGTTACAAATTACAAATAACAATAATAATTAAAGACAATTTAAATACATTTTATCCTATTATCTTTAGAGTATGATAATATTAGTAATAGAAATTAACGATATCATCTTAATAGAAGATTGGAAAAAGAAAATAAAATAATATATATATATATATATATATATATATATATATATAAAGTTTTTTTAACAACATTAATAACAATAGTAAAAATAAAGAATGCATGTCTTTCTTTCCCTCTTTCTTATTATCGCGTCTTTTATTTTTAACGAAATTCATATTATATTATTGAAAAGGTTTGTTGCCAAAATAATTTCACTCTTGGTTGCCAAATATGTCTTAGTCTATTGTAAATATTGTGACTAAAAAAATATATGTTTAATTTTTTATAACAATATAAGATTTACCTATTGTTTTAAAAGTTTATTTTTAAAACAATTTATTATTTATAAATAATTTGTTTTATTTTTAAAATAATTTATTTTTCATGTTACCCACTATACTGTCATAAATTTATTGATTAATTTACCAATATCCAAATATTACTCAAACAAAATATTAAAGCTCTAAAATATATATAACTTTATAATATAATTTTTAATTATAAAATAAAAATTGATATAATTATTTAAAAATAAGGATATTACAAGTTTCTTTTTTTTTTTTTTTAAAGTGAAAGTT
>Ga0209700_105067_pt1 | contig 22791 bp, 13 predicted proteins | sample SiratroredBW_FD_187528 | JGI IMG/M metagenome (GOLD analysis project Ga0209700, IMG submission 187528) | Root nodule microbial communities of legume samples collected from California, USA - Siratro red BW (SPAdes) (version 2) | ecosystem: Host-associated > Plants > Roots > Nodule | place: USA... | reverse complement strand
AAAAAAAAAAAAAAAAAAAAAAAAAGAGCTTAGGTTACACTCTTCAAAAGCGTAATTTGCACTTTAGAGTACAAAAAGCTCACTTCTTAACCTTGTTACAATTAATTTATATATTTATTATACTATATATACAAGCGGCATTGTAATCTCTGATACAACATAACAGTGGAGAATTTGTCACCAACTGGATCATTCTCGAATGTGTGATTGATCCATTGTGACACATTGCTTTTGCAAAATGTTTTTTAATACTTAATTACCGCCCTTTTAAGTTTTATTGACCATTTGATTAACACGAAAAGCAGACTTATGGAAGACTGAAAATAAATAAATTTTAAGGCATAGTTATGTTTTATGACATGTGATCAATTCATATTAAGTGATAAATTTTATAAAATTACATTTATAAAAATTTAAAATATTTTCATTCAGTTAGAAAGACAGAACTCTTAAATAATTTCTATATCTTTTCAGCATAATAATTGAATATGCATTTAAGAAAGTAAGTTGTGTACAATCTTTTCTCTTTTTCCTATTTTCTTCTGACCTTGTTTTCACCCCTTCTTCTCTTTAGCCACGTGCATTACAGCCGTTGGATTCCCACAGAGACACGTATCATGACGTGGCGCAAATCCTAACTCTTCATCCTTTACCCCACAAGTGGCTTCAACGAGATTCTTTATAAAAATTATTTACGCATATAAATTACTTAATTTTTTTATATAAATATTTGTTTTCCATTTATACGTAACTTTGTATTAAAATAATCTTTTTATTTATGAGTAGAAAAATTCAATAAACAACGGAGATGTTAAGCTTCTCTCTCTTCTTTCTTTCTTTCTCTTCCACCTCACACGCTTCCACTCTCTCAAAAGGAGCAAACTTTCATTTCATTTGCTTTTCCCTCCCACTGGCTAGGATATTTCCCAATTTTCTACTCTTCTTTAGTTTCAATTTCCCTTTTTTGCAGTTTTTCTGTTGTGGGTTTCCTTTGAAACTCAGTGTAAGCAGTGCTCCTTTTATGCTACTGCTGGACAGATTCAACTCTCATGGCTCTGCTGCTGCTGTTCTTCATGCTGCCACTCTCAATTTCTGCATCTGGGTCTGGGGGTAAGTTTCTGCATCTATGCTCCCTTTTTTTAGCTGCCACTCAGTTCTTGTTGATTAATTTATCTATGTTGTTCATTCCCCCTGGATATGTTAATGCCTAATAGGTTTCAGTTACTTCTTCATTTTTGGCCTTTGGTTTTTGTTTTTTCGCTCGTTGTATCATCTTCATTCTGCCATAATCAGTTCTTTCCGCCCATGGAAAGTGGCATTGGTTAATTATTTATTGTTTATGATTTAATCAGTGTTTTCTTGTTTTCTCTATTCGATTGCATTTACATTACTGTTTTGAAATTTCAAGAGGGGAGAGAGAGAGGAGGATTAGTAACTAGTAAGTGTCTCTTTCATTTTTATTTTCAGTTATTCTTGTTCAAAGTAAAGGGTTTCTGCCAGAAAATCTTTTACTTTGTACAGAGCTTAGGATCTGTTCTTTCCCGTCTTTGGTGGGAGCAATGTTGTTGCGTCCCAGCTCATCACACACTGTTACTCTGCTGCATTTGGCAGTTAGCTGCATTTTGTAAAAAAAAATGGACTAAAAATACCCTTATTTGAGAAAGCCAGGAATTGTGAAAAGGTATAGTAGTTACACTTCTCTAATTGTAGCTGTGAAACGGCCCAGACAGAAAAATATAGAGGTCCGCAAGAGTAGATGGGACAATCTGCCACCTACCATATATAAATAATTGCATTGTCATGAAAATGTGCATTCTAGAATAGGCAATTAAGGTTACATAGAACAAATAAATCTTCACAGATGTCACCTGAAAAAGCCTCAGGGACAGAGGACGGTGGGGTGATTTTGACATTTGAAGACAAAGACATAAATAGGCCTGCCTTTATATGGTTTTCTGTGTGTAACTACCGTACCATTAATATTTTTACTTCTGGAATTTAATAATCGTAGTAGTTAGAAAGTGATCTTGGTGATGTGGCACTTCATTCTGACCTCAGTTCCCATGGACCGAGTTGCCAAAAACAATTTCAACATTTTATGTTCGTAGCTTGCTAATTAAAGTGAATTTCTCTCTTGTGTATCTTGGAGGGTGGAAGAGCTAGGTGCTGGTGATGTGAATGTGTCACCTACCAACCAACATCATATGAGTGTTTTAAACATCTTTTAGCTAATGCATGTCTCCTTAGGTCCTACCCTTACTGATAAGAACAAGAAACTCATGGAGTGACGGGTAAAAAAGCATACTTCAACTTTTATCACGGCTCACGTCTCCACAATCAAATATGACCAATGCAGTTGATGTATCAACGTCCACTTCTAATTTGATTGGATCTAAGGATATTATTAGTTAGCTTGATGAACAACTGGGTCATCTATAGACCCTTGACATACTTATTATGGTCATTATTTTTATAGTATCTCTGACAGGGAACTACGTGCTTGATTATGACAGAACTACGTGCAATTATGCTATAAGTAAGACTGATTGCAACTAGGTTATGTTCTAGAACTTAGGATCTGCAAAAGTAAGGGTTATATCTCAATTCTATTCGTGGATATAATTTCTCATGTCTTTTAGATTATGATAGACCAGCTTATTTCCGAAAAACCGTGACAATTTATAGTTCTTGAATGTTATTGCTTGCTATTTCACTCGTAAAGCTGAGCACTACCGCTATTTACTATTAGCTGGCTATATCTTTTCATAAGACATGTTGTGTTTAAATTATAGACAATAAAATTATAGAGCCAACTTGTCAGATAAGTGAATCATTCCCCATTCTCCTTTTCTTGAACCATATGTTTCTCAAGAAGTACATACATTTCTTTGGCTGTGACGTTGCATATTTAATTTTGGGGACTCTTGTTAACCCTACCGACCAGCTGGTGTTGTCACTGATTACAATATGAAGCGTCCTCAATGAGTTCTATGACTTTTTTGTAGAGAAATCTACGATCTGGAAAGGGTAAGCGTGTTCAGTAAATAATGTTAAAACATAACTTTTACTGCTGCATCTCTTATTAATATCCCAGTGGTCCTCTTATTTCGTTTCTGAAGGTTTGTTTTAGATTGTTAATATCCTTTTTTTTCTGAAAATACCGTTCTTTTTTTTTTATCTACTTGATGTACCTAGACTGAGGATTTATGCCTCGTTGGTCTTGTAATTTACTCCATATCACTAAGTTGCACATCCTTTTTCGTGTTTGGATGTACTATACAACTATTACATTGTTTTTTCTCTTTCCTATCTGTTGGTGATGGTTGCTGACATTTTTTTTTTAATCAGTTTATGATCAATATCATATGGTCACTTTGAGTAAACTCGTGTTAAAATGAAAGTCCTTCATTCATACGGTCCTTTTTTTTTTGGCAGATGCATTTATTGGTGTCAACATTGGTTTAGATATATCTGACATGCCAGGCCCAACAGAGATTGTTGCTCTTCTGAAGGCTCAAAGTATCCAACATGTGAGACTCTATGATGCTGACCGAGACCTACTTCGTGCACTTGCCAAGACAGGAATCAGTGTAACCGTTTCTGTTCCCAATGACCAGTTACTCGGCATTGGTCAGTCCAATGCGACTGCAGCAAACTGGGTTACTCGAAATGTCATAGCTCATATCCCTGCTACTAACATCACTGCCATATGTGTTGGATCTGAGGTTCTAACTACTCTCGCAAATGCAGCCCCTATTCTAGTCTCTGCCATGAATTTCATTCATTCTGCTCTTGTTGCTGCTAATCTAGATCAGAAAATTAAAGTCTCTAGTCCGCACTCTTCTTCTATCATCCTTGATTCTTTCCCTCCTTCCCAGGCATTTTTCAACCGTACATGGAATCCAGTCATGGTTCCCATGCTTAAATTTTTGCAATCAACAGGTTCATATTTTATGCTCAACGTGTATCCATATTATGATTACCAGCAGGCCAATGATGCAATCCCACTGGATTATGCTTTATTCCGTCCCCTACCTCCAAATAAGGAAGCTGTTGATTCCAACACTCTGCTGCATTATACTAATGTTTTTGATGCAGTTGTTGATGCTGCTTATTTTGCAATGTCGGATTTGAACTTCACCAATATCCCTATTATGGTGACTGAGTCAGGATGGCCCTCCAAAGGTGACTCTTCTGAACCCGATGCAACTGTTGATAATGCCAACACTTACAACAGTAACTTGATCAGACACGTCCTTAATAATACGGGAACTCCAAAACATCCTGGAATTGCAGTTAGCACCTATATTTATGAGCTTTATAATGAAGACTTAAGATCAGGTCCATCCTCGGAAAAGAACTGGGGGCTATTTTATGCCAATGGAGAACCGGTGTATACCTTACACTTGACTGGTGCTGGTATTATATTTGCAAATGATACAACAAACCAAACCTTTTGTGTCGCAAAGAGTAATGCTGACCCTAAGATGTTACAGGCAGCACTTGATTGGGCTTGTGGACCAGGGAAGGTGGATTGTTCCCCTTTGCTGCAGGGTCAAACATGTTATGAACCGGATAATGTAGTTGCACATTCTACATATGCTTTCAATGCATATTATCAGAAGATGGATAAATCGCCGGGTAGTTGTGATTTCAAAGGCGTTGCATCTATCACTACCACAGACCCAAGTATGGCAATACATACTCCTACGTAAATATTTATGAGTTGGATACAAATGTGTGTACATTCACTAGAACACCATAGCTATAGGCAATAAGTAAACATGCATGTTTGCATCCAGGCTTGCACCTTAACACAATAACCAGGTTTGATAGAATGACATATTAGATGAATTATGAATTGTTATACATCAAAGAAGGTCTGCATAATCACTTTTCTATTTAAAGTTGTTTAGCATTTTAATTCAACTGATATTTGTTGCATTGCAATTTTTACAGGTCATGGCTCTTGTATATTTCCAGGAAGGTATGATTCTAGAGCCTCTGTTACTGTGTTCGTTGCCATTCCTTTCCTGAATATATGTGCTGTCTTATTAATGTATATTGCCAATCCTTCTCTTTCAATTATCACAACTGTTAAATTACTTTACATCTTTCTTTTTTCTTTGATTGCATATTTATGGTGAAATACAGTCATGGGAAAAAGGGAACCCGAGTAAATGGCACATCACTGGTCCCATCTAATTCCACAAGTTCGAGCTGCTTGTCACAATATTACTACAATGGTGGATTTTTCACAAGCTCGTTGGGTCTGGTTGTTCTACTTTTTTGTGCAGTTATGTAAAACTAGGCTCATCTTCTGTCCTTCTTTGGAATATAATTAATGGAGGCATTCTCTTCAACCTTCTTCTGCAAGATTGCATCGCAACGCAACATACCTTATTTAGAGTTCCTTCTAAAAATTATTTTAGTTGTCCGGTTGATCAACATGTATATCAGCAATTATAATACGAGTTGTCCATTGAATTTTGTACAAACAGATAGTAATTATTTGACATCACTGCTGTAAGCATAGTTTCTTTTTCATTTTGAATAACAATTTTATTCTTTGAATTTGAATTATTTTGTCTCTGGAATCATTTGGAATAATTTAGCATAATGATCTTGACATTGTACACAGCTGATGAATCGGACTCTTTCGTGATGACTTGGATGAATTTATAGGGAAAGCCTTCGTCAACAGTCAGCCTTTAAGTACATACGTGAACGCAAATAGTATCATCATTTGTCAGCCATAAGCTTTATACAAGTTACAGGAACTTGATGACATGGTGCATAATCGTTGAAACTTATCCCAAGTTGTACTTCATTATAGAACATCAGTATAGGTATATCCGTGAGAGTTTTCATCACAAACTTTACAGATCAATGAAGAGTCTGAAGAAGTGCACCACCAATTTGTGTGTTGCTTACAGTATGGTTTGTTACAGAAACTGCATTTGGGAAGCTGTAACCAACATTCAAGGCAGAATATATCTTCACAAGCTCCCTCTTCCACTTCTCCGGATTCAATGCATCCACCACAGTTTTCACACCTTGGAATACAAAATTTGCAACCCCTACATGGTGATAGTGGCCATTCCCTCCTCATGCAGTGCCCTCTGGGGCAATCATAAACCATCCTCACCTCAGAGCACCTGGGACATATCTCCAAATCAATAAGCCGTTGACTCTCTTCATGCTTAAATACCGAAAAGCCACCTCGTTCATGATAGTAGACAGGCTGCTGCTTTTGCTGCTCCTCTAATGGCTGATTCTTTCCCAGGTTCATGATAAGCATGTCAAGATGATCCTTCTGTACGTTGTAAATGCCGTCTATACTTAAGGTCTTCAAGCAATTGCTTCTTTGGCATAGTGTTTTCACTGCTCTTAGAACTCCTTCAGGGGTTATACCTGTGCACGCTGGTATACGCAGCTGCACCCCAAATGAAACCATAAATGAGACAACACTCCAATCCTACTATGTTGGCAAAACCTTATATTTATCAAAGCTTGATTTTTCTTCCTATATGCGTTTATATTTATCAAAGCTTGATTTTTCTTCCTATATGCGTTCAGTTTCTAGCTTATGTGAAGATCTAGACATGGTTTTCAAGATGTACACGCCGCCCTTTTGTCAAGTAGCTGTTCAATTTTCAATTAATTTTATAGAAAATCCACACAGCCAATTCCATATATTTGTTAACATTGTCCTAATTGATAAAGAACTACACCGAACCTCACAGATTCATTCAGATAAAACTGGAAACCAAGATTTTGCTTAGTTAAAACAAAACGATGAACCATGAAAAGGTTATTGGTACCTTGTCTATGAGAGGGTTTTGTTCCACGACCCTTTGGAGCCCCTCGTCGGTAACGTGCATGCAGTTGATGAGAGTGAGAATTTTGAGCCTACCATTGGCCTTGGAGGTGACTTTCAATAGAATCTCATCATTGATTCGCCAACTGAGAGGCCTTTCAACAGTAACATTCAACCATGGTAATATGTCATTGTTGACCGCATCCCTCAGTGATGTGCAAACTTGAGACATGAGCACAACCTCGTACACAGGAAGATATGTCAAGACCAGAAACATAGCCTCGTGAGGAGGCTTTGCTTCATCTTGTTCCTGCTCAATTGTTAAACTAACCGCCTTGGAGGCCTCTGCCATGTTTGGTTCACTTACGAATTCAAAACTTGATATTTCCGTGTATTTCAGTGATTTTAATATCAGTTTTGTAGATGGAATGAGTTGGAAAGGAACAAAAAATGAAATCTGTGTGACACACGTTACCTATATATGTGGTTGAAGGTATGCCAGCCACACATCACAAATGTTCACTTTCCACCACTACCCCCTTCTGTATGGCGGTATTATTATCAGTTACATATCTTTTCACCTACAAATTTTCAATACTGTATAATATAGTGCACTTACATCATCTCAATAATTTATTTATTTTTACTATAAATGGTTGTATATAAATATATTCTTTTAACTATTTAAAAATTAATTAAAAAAATATTTCTAGTTCTTCTATCTTTTCTCATATAAGTGCAAGTTCATCATCTTCCTTTACAATAGTCACACAGAGAGGTTTTATTAGTTTCCAGAACTCTCATCAACATTTGCTGATGCCTTCTGCATCTTGTGAACTTCATCTTCCTCTGTTTTGGCAGCCGCCCTCTGTGGCTATATATTATTTTCCTAAACATTATCACCAACACTAGCTAACATCTTATTCGGTGGACCCTTGAATTTTGGAATTTTAACTATTAATCGTCCTCAAATTTAAAATATTTTACATCAAAATATTTTGTTTATATATATTTTTTTAAAAATAAAATATTATAAATATATAAAAAAAATTTTATATATATATATATATATATATATATATATATATATATGTATATAATAGAAATTAAATTATCCTAATTTAAAATTTTGAATTAATTTATCTAAATGAATACATGGATATATATTTATAATGGTCATATATTTATAATAGTTGAGAATTGGAAAACTTCTATAACTCTTTTTCTGTGAGACATTAATTTTGACATATGTCCTGTATCAAAATATTTTAATAAAATATTTTTAAAGCACTAATTATATAAATATTTTTAATTGTTAAGTGATTAATTTCTCTACTTAGATTAATTGAAAGAATTGTTATTCTTACATATTAAATTAATTAATTAAGAAATTACCTTGATGTTTTTATTATTCATGTTCTTTCTCACCTTGCTCGCGATAAGGATGTCGTCTATTTAGTGTCATTTGGGATATCATCATCCTAGTCTCAATTAGGATGTCATAGATTCCACTTCATTTTTTTGATTAAGTCAACCAAGCATCTAACAATAGTATCAGAGCTAGGTGTAAGTATATCTTGTTGTACTAAAAACTCAATAGCAGTTAGGAGAAGTGTGTTGAGATAAATGAGGGATAAACATGTCCTATTGTGAGAAGGGATTCACATGTATCTAATGATCTAGGGTAAAAAATAATGTCAGAAAAATGATGTACTTATAACTGGCATGGTGTGAGAAAAATCCTTACACTCAGAAAATAAAGATCTGTGTTGAAACAGGTTTCAGATAGATAATATATTTGTGTAATCTACCAAAGTGTTAAGTGTGGATTTTAAAAGTAGAATTCTGTAAAATTATCTATTTCTGAGCTGAAGAAAAATAATCCTTTCACTTTCACAACAAATTACACACTCGAATGCTCTCCCATTCCAAACTGAAGTGCATCAAGTACTTCACAGAACACAAACGTCCTTAAATTTTACAATTTGCAATTTCACTCGGTTTGAAATACTAAACTATTTCAAGTTTCCAAGGAGTTTTGCATGTGTAAGTTATGAATGGTCCAATGGTTCAACTGCTGTCTTGAATAGAAGGATATAAACTTTGTCAATGGAAAAATACAGGAAACCACCAACAGAATGAGTGACATAGGAGCCAAAACTAGTGCCCACAATGCAGTGCCAAGCTGGACCATATGAAGAATCAAATTCCTGCAAAACAAGAACGTTTTTGTCTGAGCCATTCAAGCATGGACCAAAAAAAGTTCAGAAACATGGAAATGAAATGAACAGTGAGATTTAATTCTGCAAGTAAATAGACTATGCTTTGTGTTATATAGATTCATCTGATCTTCCACTTATTCATTGTGTTATTATTAGTATGAGTCTTGTTAACCAACAAGATAATTTAATCTTATTGGATCACAGAGTTACCATACTCTTCAGAATACTAGTACTTATCACTTGATTGAAGCTCTCAAGTCCTCTTCAATAAAATTGAACAAAAAAACTGGTGAAGCCTCATAAGGCAACTCCAGAGTCTGTTCAATATCATTTCTTGCCATCTATACACTCAAAGTAAAAACCCTTAACGTGCCATTTTCAGCCTCTTCTAATACAAGCTAGTTTGTATACTATAGGATAGCTACAGAGCCTTCCTTCAGCAAACCAATTGCCACAACCCGCAAGAAAGATAAAATAGCAGATCAATTTCAAACAAGCTTAGTTCCATTTTGAAATTACCAAATCAATTCACAAAAATACCAACAAAGACTTTGTGATCAAGAACATCGAACAACCAGCACAAAATACTACATTGAGGAAGAAGAATAAACATAGAAGAGCCATGATAACGGTTTGTCACATCAGACCACTTTTCATATTTCAAAATCTTCCAAATTAGCCATTGAGATTTCACACCATGTATGTGGCAAAAGACCAGAATCCAGAAACAGATCTTGAAAAGAAATCAAAACACTTGAAACAAAAATAAAATAAACACAAACAATCATTAAAAAAAAAGTAACCTTCTTAAGTGAAAGGGCTAGGCGTTTACTATCAAGCTTCTTTGGTGGCATAGAATCCAGAAGATCACGTGCACAACGAAAGGCACGATTCTGAAGAGGGAGAGGCATGTCACAAGCTCTGACACGAACGTTACTGTGCTGTAGGTGATCATGCTGCTCTTGTTGCTCTATGGCTTTCTTCTTCTGTATCAAGCCTTTAAGGAACTTGCTTCTTCTTTCTAGCTCCTCCTCTGCACCCGCCATCTTCTTCCCAACTCACCCTCTCATCACTCACACACACACATCAAACCCTTTTCTTCATTTGCACTCTTTGCTTTCTCAGATAAAGCAGTGCCAAATACCCTTTGCACTCTATTGTCCCCTAGAGGGGCCCCAAAGAGAGTAAAGGAACAAAGAGAAAGTGAGAGGGAATAAGTGTGGTGAGATTAAGACGGAAACAAAAACAAAAATTTAGATGCTATGTGTAGTATTGTGTAGTGTGAGTGCCTTTGTTAGGTTTGGTATTGGTTTTTGAGTTGCGGTGGTTCTTTTAATGCATGCATTTGTTGTTGTATGCGTGTACTCCAGGTCGTTGGTTAAGGCCTAGAGACACTCTGCAAATTTTCTAGTTTACCAATACTTTGATATGCTCAAAACATTGAATACTAAACCTCATCATAAAGTTTATTGTTCTTATAATTAGTTTTCTGTGTAATTTTTTTTTTTTTACACCAGTATTACATCACTGTTCAACTCTTCAGAATATATCAGAGTGTAATCCACTCATCTGAAATTTGGTGTTATATTATATTTGGCAGGAATAGTTTACACCTATGTGGGTGTGGTTTTGTTTGTATACTTTATTGGAAGTTGTTATCTTAATTTGTCCTACTTATAGTATATACATTTGCTTTACTTTTTTTCTGCAATTTTTTGAAGTAAAAGACATTATTATGGAATCAGGAATGATATTGGATGCCTATACTTTATGCAGTCATGCAAAATCAATCATTTTTACTTTTGCTTTTTTCTTTCATTTTTTCCTTTTACTAACAATAAATATTTTAACTTTTCCTTTGCTTAGCATTGACAAAACCTGCTACGAGGGAACATGTCCACCACTCTTGTCTGTCGTGGATTTGGTCAAAGTAGAAGTTTCTAGTGGCTGTGAACAGTATGTACTGTATCTTTTTTCTACTAAGAAAATCAATAGAAAACTTCGGTTCTCGCAACCAATGTGTGATTCTGCAAGCTCGAGGAAGTTATGAAATGGCTAGGCTACACCTATAGGAAATTATGTGAAATTTTAACTTTAGTTCAGAGTAGGTTTATAAATTACACAGTACAAGTTTTTTATGTTTAATCTTTTTGTAACACGTGTTTATTTATTAGAGATACATTATCAAGCTACATCATTAGTGTGTTTTAGAAAATCTTCTTTTTTTTATAATACTACGTTGTCTTTTTCTAATTATTCTTGAAAGATATGCAAAACATTCCTTTTTACTGCACATGTAATCTCAAAGGCAAAATGACGGTCTATCCAAGAAAAAGGAACAAGGAAAATGCATTCATAAGTATTCAATGAGCGTAAATCTAGTTACGGAATGAATATGCTTGTGGAGCACTTGCATACAAATACAATAAATTGAGTTTAATGGTTAGCCATGGACTATCTGATTGTCTAAAAGAAATAGGAATAGAGTCTCAATTTCAGATGTCAACATGACACACTTCAGCTATCAGCATATAGGTAGTGTTTGGTATTGCTTGGTAAACATGTCAAAACAGGGTGGAACACAGAAAATCGATTGTATTCTGTTTGGTGCATCTCCAAAATAGAACATAACAGGGCACGAGGTTAAAAAATGCTGCATTTTTTTTTTCACTAAAAAGGGTAGAACCAATAGCAGAAAAGGATATTTCATTCCATTTTATCCAAACTATAAACACTATCATAGTAAACCACTTGCTCCAAAGTTGGATCTTCTCATGTTACATAGCTATCATGGTAGGAAATAGTATTTTGTTCTCTATTGCCCCTCCTAATGGTCATGTAATGTGACATAAGAAAATCGAAGTCCAGTACTTTGGAAGATCATCAAACTTTTGGCCCTAAATTCAGTGACTGCTTAGGCCAAAAGAAAAAGAGAAATTATTAAACATAGCACTGGTACATGTTCATTTATTTCAGGACTAAGTAAAATGTCTGGATGATAATTCAGTCTTAAGAATAGGTTTTGAGGCCTAAGAGTGAAATCAGTGACTGAAAAACCAAACCCATTTGTTCTCAAAACTAAAGGTATTGCTTATTGACTGTGTTATAGGGGAGAATCGTCAAAGATTTTTTTTTTAAAAAGTTAATGAATGTTGAGCAAACCAAGGACCAAATACTAAAGAAAAATCAGCGGTCTGCACTTAGAGTATATGATTCATACCAATGACCATGTCAAATCCAGGGTTTTTGAAGTTCCACTATATTCTTGGCACAAGGCACACGGTTCACAACAATGAACCAAACAATCTCAAAATGGACTTCTTCAACATGTATTGTTGTCTCATCTTGGTGCGGTAGAAGCATGACTATATCCAACCACAAATTAATCCTCTCTTTAACTAATCATTTCATAGACCAAACCCCCAATGTGGATTCACACTACTATCCCTTTGCTAATATTCTTCTTGTGTGTTTATTCAACTTTTTTACATAAATTGTTTCTTAATTCTTACACGTTCATCCCTAGTCAACAATCTCCGAAAATCAGCAAAATGCGACACATGGACACCAGCAAGATATGCAACCACATAGAGATGTGACTTTTATATATATATGATTTGATATTTCAATAGGGATATAAGAAGCTAATATCAGTTTCTCTCCTTCAATTGATTGGAATTGAAATGGAATAATGAATCTATTTATCGGCTTCTGTGCCAGTAAATCTACATAGTAAGGAAGGGGTATAAATATAGCCTAAACGAGTTCTTATACAATAAACAAAATACTAACACTCTGCATTCGTTGCTGAACAATGTTTTGGTGAATAAAAAACTAACAGAACGTTAATGCTTTTTAACAGTCACGGAAACGAAGTCACCAAACACAGTAAATTTTGTAAACATAAACGGTATTGGTATTTTCAAGATATTATAATACTCAGTTTATTCGCCTTTTAAACTACACTAGTTCATGATATCTGAATATGAATGACATGTATTATTATGACTGAACAGATAACCAACTTTAAAATAATTAAATTTAATTGTAAGAACATTAGGTGGCCAAAATATTTAGTCGAGATATATAAAATATTAACAAAATATATTTTTATTATAGGAATATGAGATGTAAATAAAAGGATTAAGAAAATAAGGAATTAACTTTTATTTAAATTCACTTAAAGTTATTACTTTAAATCGAAACAGTTTTATTCCTGTATCTGATGTGAAGAAAAAGAAATTAACATTGGAATTGCCTTGACAAATTGACATTATCGCAAGCAGTAAAATATTATTAGAAAATTACTATAACCTATTTAATTTAAAGAAGAAAAATATGACAAGTTCTTTATAAAACACATCATACTTAAGAAAAATTTAAATAACATATAGCTTTTTACAAATTTAAATTATCCTGTACATACTTTTTGCATTTTAAAAACTGTGATTTTTTTCATATAAAATTCATTTAAGTTAAATATCCTTTAAATGTTGCAATGGTCAGTAAAACTCTTCATGAACCTAAACATCTATGTAAAAGTTTCAAGTAAACTGTCAAATCTATATTATAATAAAACTTAAAAGTGTGTTTGTTCATTGATGTGTCTAATGTCATAGAACAAAAACCACAAATTTAGGAGATAAAGTAATAAAACTAGTACTAATTTATTTTTTCTGTTATCGCTTAAAACATTTTTACATTTAAGAACCTATTTAATGGCGACAACACCCATTTTTTTTACGGGAGAATTATATAGTTTTTATCAAATATATTAAAGTAAAAAAAAAAATCCCGTGGGCAAATTACCCCTCTACCACATCCATTTTATTCCGATTTATTGTTTTTATTTTACAATAATTATATTTATATATTCATTTTCTCTTTATATTTGGTTCTATTTTCTTCTAACCTTTTTGTTTTATTATTTCATCTATTACATCTGTTAATTTATTATTTCTTTCTCTCTTTATTTACTATATGAATGAAGATGTAGGGTATATTTATCAAGCTTCTTATTTTGTGAATAACTTCAATTAAAAAAATATATATTTTCGCCGGAACATAAAAACACTGTATTGGCGCGGAGAATTAAATTGTGTACACGATATGTTATTGTTGGATGATAAATTGTTTAACTTGAAAAATCTTACGTATAGTTTTGTTCATAAAAAATAACACTTTCTTCAAAAAGAAATTTATAGCGTAAACAATACGGTTATAATTTAGAATTTTAGGAGAACTGTCCTATTAAACCACTCTCTGGTGAGTATTTTTGCCAAATTTCAACTCAGTTTTAATTTTTAATTAATATCTATTAAAAAGTTTAAAATAAATATAAAATGAAAAGACTGAGACATTTAGAACAGAAAAATGCAGGTAATACCATATCCATAAAAAGAAAAAAACATGTAACATTAAGAACATGAACAAGAACAGAAAATAATACATCCTTGAAGCATAACTGATATTGATAAGATCTGACGCACGTGGAATTGATATCTCAACGAGTCATAGGTTGAACAGCTGGAGCAGTTGGAACCATGGCTAGACCCTGGTTTCCTCGCACAACGTTGCCGTCCCACCCTAAGTGTCATTTTCAAACCAAATACATTGTCATCAGAAACAAAGCAACTCATGTGTATATATAAATCTATGTAGTGCAAACCAAAGATGATGGAGATTATAGTAAATAGTAAATTAATGGATTTGGTTCATACCAACGGTCATGTCAAATCCACGGTTTTGAAGTTCACGATATTCTTGGCACAAGGCACAGGCCTCACAACAGCAATGAACCAAGCAATCGGAACATTGGTTCCCCTTCAACATGAATTGTCGTCTCATCTTGGTGCGGTAGGGGCATGAATATACACAACTACAACCGATTAAAAAACAAATCAGTGTATACAATGCCCCGCTAGCACCACATGCTGCACATCAAAACATTCATTACTTACTCTCTTTCAAAGCATCATCGTCACGTATATGCTACACAATATAGTTAGTTTTTCTCAGAAATAAATAGTTTCTTACACGTTGATCCCTTGTCAACAATCTCTGCAATTTGTCCAAACGTGATGCATGGACACCAGCACGTTATGAAACCTGAAATAAATAGAGATGAAGATATAATATGACTCAAAGAAAGTAGTAGATAATCTATGACTATAAATGTATCTGATTTCAATGTTTTGTAGAAATTATAACGGTGTAACACTGCGTAATAGTTGGTTGTGAGAAAAGGAGCTAACAGTTTTTGAAGTCGGAGAAGCAATCAAAGGGGCCCGTGGACCATTCAACCTCGTCGAGGGTTTTGGTGGGGGTGGAAGCCACCGGAAAACCAGCGGCAGAGCTTGGTGGTAGAGACATAACTTTTACGAAAAAGAAGAACAGAGCTTAGAAGGGATCAGAATATGATGTAGTGAGAAGCCATGCAACCCAACAATTTATATACAATGGAGGAACAATGTTCAATATTTTTCTATTCATTTTACCCATAGATATAACCTAAACGACGATCTCTTTTAACTAAATATATTTCGGCATAAGAAATGGTGCTTCTACCCAAACTCTGAATAAATATTACACAAATAAATAGAAAAAAAAATACGAGGGAAATAAAAACAAAACAACTACATAATTTTTCTTACATTAATAATATTACATGATTATTAAACGCCTTATATATCTACGCCCTAAAGACAGACGAAATAATAAGATCTAAAGTCATTTAACAAATTTCAGCTCGACGAATAGTATGGGATATAATATTTTGAGCTCAAGGAAAAATATAGAATGAAATTAATATTTCAAACTAAAAGAAACGTAGTATCCCATTTTCGAATAAATTCGTGTGTTAAAACCTCGCCTAAATACTTATGGTATTATTTTTTTTAAGAAAAAAATTCGCGGCAATAAAATAAAATTGATCACACAACTAATTATATATTAATATAGATTATGTATTGGTATAGATATAATAAACAAAGTGATAAAAATAATATAAATATTAAACTTACCACTTTCTCTACTTCAATTGATTAGAATTGAAATGCATATTTATCTGTTTCTGTGCCAATAAATCTGTAGAGTAAGGAAGGGGTATGAATGGAGGCCAAACGCGTTTTTGTAGTTCTATGATAAATCAAAAGCCAAAACAGTTTCTGAATTCTATAATGTGAAAGTCATTCAAAATATCATTTAGCTTTCGTGAAGGGTGGAGCGAAAATATGAAGGAAAGATGAATGGTGCTAAAAAAAATTTCTTTAAGGAAGAGAGAATGGTGCTAAAAAATTTCTCTTTTTGTCTTGGTGAAGGATGCACAGAAAGCGGTGAAGTGATGAAACAATGGTGTATAAAGGAATAACTGTGTTAGCCACACAATTAGGGATGGAAGGAAGTGAAGAGTAGTCTTAGATTTAAAATTTTATTTCAGGAATAAATTCATCTTTTTCATCTTCTCGTGATTGGCACTGAGTTTTCGCTTCTTTCCTTTTGTCTTCTTTGTCCTTATATTTTTTGTTTTCATGGTTTCTTAAACATAAACTTATCATAGAATTTATATTGTCTACTTTATTTGTATCATAAAAAATTTAGGAATGATTATTGTCACCCCTATAAATAGTGTTAATTATTATATATAGAGTTATAGCATACAATGTCCGTGGAAGAATAAAATCAAGTTTATTAATGACAATATTTTAAGAACCAATAATGATGAATCTCGTTTATGATTATTGGATGAGATGCTTGTACAGATTACATGAAGAATTGAATCTTTAGATTATTCAAAATCCCATATATAAAAAAAATGTTTAGTTATTTCTGCATCATAGAAAATACTTCTTATATTTAACAAATTCTTAAAATACCAATAATATTAGTGTTATTTTATATATTAAATTATTTTTTTCTTTTTTTATTTACATGACCCTCTCTCTCTCATATTTTGTTTTTTTCAACAATAATCAAAATAATGAAAATGTTATTAAAATATTTACAATTTAATATGATTAGTTTTAAAAATTCAATTTAACATATTATTTTTAAATATTTAATTTTTTATAACTAATTCAATGTTATTTGAAAAAAATATAAATATTTCTTAATATTTATCAAAAAAAATTTGTTAATATTTATCAAGAAAAAAAAATTTAATAGCTTTTTACTTAATTATACTTATTTGTATAATATGAAAGAGAACAAAATATTTAATAAATAAATTTTAAAATAAAAATAATAAGAAAATTGTTGACATATTGAGTATTTCTTAAATGCAGAAAGCAATATATGTCTTCAAGTATCTACCTACCCAAGTTTTTAGGAGAAAAGTTATAAGGGAGACCATTTTCTTATGTATGATATTCTAGAAAAGAGACATGAGTGTAAGTCTTACGGAAGAACTTCTATTCCTATAGTGTAGCTGCAATGTATCAGTCATTATAATGAAATCTTCATTTCTAGATATGTTGTTTTTCACGGAGGAACTTCTATTCATATACACATCAATATTAGGCAATCTGATCATGATTTCAGAAGAAAATTCTTTCAATCATTGCACTTTAGTTTTGCATGAGTATAGACCACCTCTACTACCACCGCCACCACTAGTTGGTTATAGACCAGATCCTCCTCCACCACCTCCGGCACTAGTTGTTTCCAGACCTGGTCCTCCTCCAACACCAGAACGAAAAGATAGGCAAAGTTGTGTTTTCTTAACATTGCAACTTTGCAAGGACCCAAAAGACAGAAATTACATAATCACTACCTATCTATTTCAACCCATTAACGTTGGAATATTGCCTTCACAGATTCACATTATTAAAAAAATTATTATAACCTATTTAAAAAGAAAAATATGACAAGTTCTTTATAAAACTCATAATACACTTAAGAAAAGATTTAAATAACATATATATAACTTTTAACATACAATTATCCTGTATATACTTTTTGCATTTTCAAAATTGTGATTTTTTTTATGATTAATACTATAAAAATATCTCTATATAAGCAAACCGTCATAAAGTATTCATATGATTGTATATTCTCTTTTTTATAAAATTCATTTAAGTGAACCATCCTTTAAATGTTACAGTGGTCAAGACTCTTCATGATTCTAAACATCTATGTAAAAGTTTCAAGTAAATGTCAAATCTATATTATAACAAAATTTTGATATTTTGTTTTCAATTATACGTGTTTAGTATCATAGAAACAAAAACGATCAAATTTATTAGAAGATAAAGTAGTAAAACTAGTACTAATTTATATTTTCTTTTATCACTTAAACCTTTTTCACATTTAAGAACCTATTTCATGGAGACAACACCCATTTTTTTTATATATTCATTTTCTCTTTTATCATTACATTTTCTTCTAATATTTCTCTCTCTTTTTTTCTATTTCACACTACAAAAAAAAATCAAATTATCTACGAAAATTACATACGAAATTTTATCTACGGATTTATATTCGTATATAAAATCAGCATTATATATGGAATTATCTACGGATTCAAATCCTATATAAAATCAACATTATATACAAATTTTTATATAAGGATTTGCATTCAGGATATTACATACGGATTTAATCTGTATGTAAATTCATATGCAATATAATCTATACTAAAAATCAACATTACATACGAAATTACATACGAATTTTTTTTCCAAAGTATTACATACGGATTTAATCCGTATGTAAATTCATATATAATATAATTCATATTAAAAATCAACATTGAATAAAATTACATACGAATTTCTATCCAAACTTATTACATAAAAATTAAATTCGTATAAAAGTTCATATATAAATATTTATATTATTATTTTTAATATATTATTATTATAATAGTATTATTAATATTATTATTATTAACATTATTATTATAAATATTATTATTATTAACATTAATAATATTATTATTAATATTATTGATATTATTATTAATATTATTATTAATACTATTATTATTAATATAATAATATTATTTTTGTCATAAATATTAATCATATTATTAATATTATTTATATTTATATAAAATTGTTGTTGTTATTAATAATATTATTAACAAAATATTATTGTTGTTATTATTAATTTTATTATTAGTAATATTATCATTATTAATATTATAAATATTATTAATAATGTTAATATTAGTATTATTATTAATTATAGAAATTATAATTACAATAATAATAATAATAACAATAATTATAATAAGAATGCTAATAATCATATTATGATAATAATGTTGCTCTGGTTTAGTGGTAAAAATAACTAAAAAATAATAAAAATAATTCTAAAAGATAAATATACTAAAAATAAAAATAAAATATAAAGGTAGTAATAAAATTGAAAAGAAAAAAAATGTAAATAATCTTTTTAAACAATTACATACGGAATAAATCCGTATATAATTATCCACGAGCATATTACATATGGATTTTCATCTGTATGTAAATCCGTATGTAAAATGATTATATACAGATTTTTGGTCATTACATATGGATTTTGCCCGTGTGTAATTTCAATTTTTTTTGTAGTGTCATTTATTACATCTGTATTTTATTATTTCTTTCTCTCTTTATTACTATATGGCTGAAGATGGACGTATATTTACCAAGTTGAATAACTTCAATTAAAAAAAATTATTTTCGCTGGAATATAAAAGCACTGTATTGGCGCATAGAATTAAATTGTGTACACTATATGTTATTGTTGGATGATCATTGTTTAACTTAAGTATAACTTTTCAACAAAAATCACACTTTCTCAAAAAATAAATTTATGGCGTACAAAGGTAACAATACGGTTGGAATTTAAAATTTTGGGTGTACTGTCCTATTAAACCACTCTCTAGTGAGTGATTTTTGCCAAATATCAACTAGGTTTTAAATTTTAGTTAATATTTATTAAAAAATTTAAAAAATTAAAATTTTATATTATAAGTATAAAATGAAAAGATTGAGACATTTAGAACAGAAAAAATGCAGGTAATACCATATCCATAGAAAAACATGTAACATAAGAACAAAAACAACATAGATTATTCAGTCATAACAGATCTTGATATGATCTGACGCATGTATCGTGGCCATGCATGTGGAATTTATATTCATGGATGACTTTATGCTCATTGTGCGTATGAATTCTCAACGAGTCATAGGTTCAACTGTTGGAGCAGCTGGAACCAAGTCTACACCCTGCTTCTTTCCCTCAACATTTCCGTCCCACCCTAAGTGTCATTTCAAATCAAATACATATTAGTTCATCAGAAGGAAAGGAACTCATCTGTATATAAATCTCCGTAGTGCAAACCAAAGATGATGCAAATTATAGTAAATAGTAAAGTAATGGATTTGGTTCATACCAATGGCCATGTCAAATCCACGGTGTTCAAGTTCACGGTATTCTTGGCACAAGGCACAGGCTCCACAAAAGCAATGAACAAAGAAATCCGAAAATGGAGTCTCCTTCAACGTGAATTGTTCTCTCATCTTGGTGCGGTAGGAGCATGAGTATATACCACAACAACAGACTAAAGAAGCCAGTCCGAACAATGCCGCACTATCACGACATGCTGCAGATCAAACATCAAACCATTCATTAGTTACTCTCTTTCAACGCATCATCCTCACATATATGCTACACGATATAGTTTTTCCCAGAAATAAATAGCTTCTTACACGTTGATCCCTTGTCGACAACCTCTGCAACTTGACCAAACGTGATGCATGGACACAAGCACGTTATGAAACCTGAAACAAAATAGAGATGAAGATATAATATGACTCAAAGAAATTAGTAGATGATCTATATGAATATAAATGTATCTGATTTCAATGTTTTGTAGAAATTATAACGGTGTGACACTCCTTAATAGTTGGTTGTGAGAACAGGAGCTAACAGTTTTTGAAGTTGGAGAAGCAATCAAAGAGGCCCGTGGACCATTCAACCTCGTCGAGGGTTTTGGTGGGGGTGGAAGCCACCGAAGCAGGGGCGGCGGTTGGTGGTAGGGACATAACTATTACAAAAAAGGACAGAGCTTAGAAGGGTTCAGAATATGATGGTGGTGAGAGGCCATGCAACCAACAATATTTATATACAATTGAGGAACAATGTTCAATATTTTTTTTTTCTTTTTCATTTTACCCATAGATATAACCTAAACGACGTTGTCTTTTAAGCTAAATATTTCGGCATAAGAAATGGTGCTTCTAACCAAACAAAACGCTGCATAAATTTTCTTACATTAATAATATTACATGATTATTAAACTCATATTCTATATCTAGGCCCTAAACACAGACGAAATAATAAAAGGAAAATGCCCTTTTCAAACGATAGATTCACCGTACAACTATTTCTGTAATAAAATATTATATTATAACAAAGCAATATTTTTCAGTTGTAAAGTAGACGTAGCTCGACGAATAGTACGGGATATAATATTTTGAGCTCAAGGAAAAATATAGAATGAAATTAATATTTCAAACTTAAAGAAAACATACTATATATCCCATTTTCGAATAAATTCGTGTGTTAAAACCACACCTAAATACTTATGCTATTTTTTTTAAGAAAAAGTAGTTACGACAATAAAATAAAATTGATCATTCAACTAATTAAATACCGAAACAACATCAGAGTGTTCGTTGGTGGGATTGAATTGAGATTCATTCAACATATATTCAACTTTATCTATAAGAATGAATAGATAAATAATATTTTGTATTATTTTTCTATTTTATTTTGAATAATATTTTGCAATTTATACAAAATGAGGTATCTTATTATATATTAATATAGATCATATATTGGTATAGACATAATCAACAAAGTGATAAAATAATATATATATATATATATATATATATATTATTTAATATATTTAAAAATAAAAATAATATAAATATTGAACTTTAACTTATTAAAATAAAATAAGGTAATAAAAATTGTGAATATACCATGAAACATTGCCTATATTTTTTGCCAGTTAAAATAATTTGAATTAGGTTGAAAATGCGTTATTTTCTTACCAAATTTTAACTGAATCAACCTGAATAACATTGGATTAAGTCAATAAATACCAAAAAATATAATTTAAAAATGTTATATTTTATTTACCGATATATTTTTATATAAATAATATATTTAAACAAAAACTTACATTAAAAAAATAATGTAGAGTAGAAGAAATAACATAAAGAAATGTTCAGATTAAAAAAAATTAGAATAAGAAAAGAAAGGGAAAAAATGTTTAGTATGTTAATTTTATTCAATATTTGTTATTAACATATAAGTAATAATTTTTTTTTAAAATATAATGTTAGTGAATGGTTTAGGCTGATTTTGGTTGTTAAACCCTAAAACCGAATAAGATTAAATTCAATTTAATCCTAAACATTTAATATTGGATTGATTTAGATGTATAGATAATCGTACATGCAAACCACTATGATAAGGTAAGGTGTTAATAAAAAAAAAGTGTTTGGTAACATTTTGTGTTTGTTTATTGTTATTTATCCTTCAAGTGTTTACAATTTCGAAGTTGCGAGGGCCATTTATAAATTAACTGTTTCTGCGTAGATTGGAAAATGGGAATGAAAAGGTAAGGACAAAAGTATTAAGATTAATTTATATACAAGTTAAAAATAACAAATTAAATATATATATATATATATATATATATATATATATATATATATATATATATATATATATATATATATATAT
>Ga0209700_105065_pt1 | contig 22793 bp, 11 predicted proteins | sample SiratroredBW_FD_187528 | JGI IMG/M metagenome (GOLD analysis project Ga0209700, IMG submission 187528) | Root nodule microbial communities of legume samples collected from California, USA - Siratro red BW (SPAdes) (version 2) | ecosystem: Host-associated > Plants > Roots > Nodule | place: USA... | reverse complement strand
AAAAAAAATATATATATATATATATATATATATATATATATATATATATATATATATATATTGTAGGAACAGTTGGCTCCAGAAGGGGGGCTGGATGGAGCCTGATTGTTTAAGGCAATAATATATAAGCACAGATAGAGCAGTTTTATACTGGTTCACCCTAATCTCTTGGGCTACATCCAGTTCTCCCTTGAACAAACCGTTCAAGACGTTCCACTATTCAGCAAATAGTTACAATGAGTACACAAACCTCTCTAGGTTATAACGAGTACACAAACCTCTCCAGGTTATAGCGAGTACACAAACCTCTCTAGGTTATCACGAGTACACAAACCTCTCCAGGTTATACCAGTTCCAATCTCCCCCAGAGATCAAGACCACTCAAGATTAAAGAAACACTCTCAAAAGAGAGAACAAGGAAAGCTCACAAGGGTTTACTTCACAATGATGAAGAATTACACAATAGTATCACACAACCCAAACTCTATATGCTTTCAATAGCAAAATGACAACAGACACTCAGTATATTTTCTTCAATGTATTATATGATGTATTTCTCTTTTTGCTTCCTTGTCCTTCAACTTGAAATTGCTCCTCTATATATAGCTTTTTAGAAACTAGCCATTGGGATGCTTGAACAGAGCAATTTTGACTTTCTGATGTATGAAGCTCAAACTGGAAATGTTTCTCTAATTTTCATACTGCATTAAACTTGATTAAGTCTGTATCGAAAATAATTTAAAATAACATGGAGAAATTATATTTGGGATACTCATCAATAATTTGAATAATTCTTATTATGAACAGATTTGAACGTTAAAGCACATCATGATAAAAAATCAATTAATCACATTTAAATACTCATCAATAATTTGAATAATTCCTATTATGAACAGATTTGAACGTTAAAGCACATCATGATATAAAATCAATTAATCACATTTATATACTCTATAATAATTTGAATAATTTCCATTATGAACAAATTTAAATCAAATCAACAACATAAAAGTAAATAGTAGAAAACTTATCTCTTCATGGATCATGGATCATGTGTCTGCTGCTTTAATAAAAATAATGTTAACTGTGCAATGTATATAACTCATTAAATATAAATGTATACTTGAGTTTTGTTATCATAAAAACTTTATCAAATGATTTGATCCTCTAAAGGGACTTTGGACCGTCTAATGTTCAACAATCTCCCCCTTTTTTATGATGACAAAACTACAAGTCTTAAGAACAAATAATTTCAATAATATGAAGAGATTAAACAGCGGAAGATTTTTATTTGATGAAAAACATGCACAATGCACAACTGCATAAACATAAAATTGTAAAACAAATCCAATACTGCTCAATATTATTTGCAAAAATAGATTTGATCATTTTTCTTAATTATTTGCCATACATTTCCTTTCTCTCCCTCTTTTTGTCATCACAAAAAGGAGTTAATTTAAAAAAAAAAAAAATCATCACTATTGTAGGGAGATGCTGATAAAGATTCTAAGTGGTTATGTGTTAGGGATAGAGAATTTTGGATAATAGGGATGACTTCAAACTCTAGCTCACTAACCTTGATCTTCAACACATAAATCCTATGGTTCTTGTATATACTCATCTCAACAATTTGGGTATAGGTGAGGGAACAAAATTCTTTCATATTTTGGGGAGCTCATCTTATGTGAATTTCTGGCTTGAATAACACAACAACTTGGGTGAGAAAGACAAACCAATTGAAATTTTCTAGGTGTGTAAGTTTGGTAAAGGGGAAGTGCAGCTCAGACTCTTAAAATTAGAAAATGCATAGCATGAATTAATTAAGAAAAGAAAACAAATTTTCACCAGAATTTTAAACATAATTATTATTATTTTTTTTGAAAAAATATAATTTTATAAATGCATCAAGAAAATATGATTTAAAAGAATTATGCATTAAAAGTAACAAATATAGATGCAAATGATCATCAATTGAGACAAATTGCAAATCAATGGTACTCTTTGAACATGATCTCTTATAAAATGATGTTTAATTTCAATGTGCTACAAACACACATGTTTTATAAATAAAACAAATTTGAAGAAACAAAAATAATTCAAATCAAATTTAAAACTATGAAAAAAAACATGACACCTTACATATCATCAAATACATGTAAACATTATTACATCGCCTAATGTGTAAAATATATATAGTAAAAAAATGCAAGCAAAAGGAAATACTTATCTTGTAGACGGGACAAACCGTCTAATCTTAGATGAACCTTTGTTAGTAAAATGTGAACGTCTCATCCTTATTTGACCAATTCCAACAAATCTCATTCATCTTTTTCTCTTGTCTCTCAATTCTAGGAATGTAGACTTTCTTACCTTTATGAATAGTGAGCATCCATTTTTCCAATTCCAATATTTGAGTCTTCTTGTATAGATTTAATATATCTGCAAGATGAATAATTTTCTCTTTTGGTACCCACACAGTTTTGGGTCCTTTCATGTTACTTTTCCTCCAAGATGTATTCTTGAAGGTTCCTGCAGAAATAGGATGTACAATGGAAGAACTAGCTGATGTATTATTTTGATCACAACCTATTCCTTTCTTATCATGAGACTTCCCAGAACTTTTTATCAATATGTCAAGAGATTTTTCATTTGTATTTGAATGAGATAAAACTTTTCCAAGAGCAATATTTTCAGTAATAATATCATTGACGTTTGTCTCATTTGATTCAATAGGCCTTTTTCCTAATTTTTCTCTAATTAACACAAGTTCTTTTTCCAAGTTTTTGAGATTTGTGTTCTGAACTGCAAGGTCCCTTTTAAGGTTCCTATTTTCATTACACAATCTTTCTTTTTCTTGGAGAAACTTTGTGTTTTCGATAGAAATATCATTTAGACTAGTTTTCTCTTGTTGCATTAATTCAATTTCTTTACAAGCATTTTTATAATTTTTTTTCATGGTTTTATATGCAGATGCAATCATACCGTTATTAGATATTGCTTCTTGATATGCTTCCCTAAGAGAATGAATGTCAAATAAACCTACCTCTTCATCAGACTCTTCTGATGTGGAATTGTAGACAGTGCTTGCCATGAAATATTTGTTTGCCTACTCATCAGAATCAGAACTGGATGAGTCCAAATCCTTCCAGGTTGACATAAGACTCTTCTTCTGAGAATTTCTTCTTTTTCTCCTCTTTTTCTTCAACCTCTTTTGAATCTTCATATGTGAGAGCAAGTGTATCCCACATCTCTTTAGCGCTAACCATAACATGCACCTTTGACATTTCTTCCTCAGATAAAGCACACATTATAATATGCCTAGCTTTAGCATTATTTTGACAGATGCGCTTTTCCTTGTTAGTCATAGATTCAAAAGGAAGCAATTCTCCTGATTTATCAATCAAAGTAGGTATACCATTTTTTATAATATTAATTAACTCCATATCGTTATATTAGATGAAGTCAATCATCCTCATCTTCCAAAGCTCATAATTTTGGCCCTTGAACAAGGGTGGTCGACTCACATGTAGTCTGTCTCCTTTCATTGATTTCCTGTAGGATTGTGCCTCAAGTCCTGTGAAGAACTAACTCCTAAGGTTAACTCTAATACCAACTATAAGAACAGCTGGCTCCAGAAGGAGGGGTTGAATGGAGTCTGAACTCAATTGGCTATAAACAAAAACCACCAAGCAAGATTGTCTAAGGCAATAATATATAAGCACAGATAAAGCAGTTCTCTCTTGAACAAACCGTTCAAGAGGTTCCACTATTCAGCAAATAGCTACAACGAGTACCCAAACCTCTTCAGGTTACAACGAGTACACAAACCTCTCCAGGTTATAGCGAGTACACAAACCTATCTAGGTTATCACGAGTACACAAACCTCTCCAGGTTATACCAGTCCCAATCTCTCCCTGAGATCAAGACCACTCAAGATTAAAGAAATACTCTCAAAAGAGTGAACAATGAAAGCTCACAAGGGTTTACTTCACAATGGTGAAGAATTACACAATAGTTTCACACAACCCAAACTCTATATGCTTTCAATAGCAAATTGACAATAAACAATTAGTATATTTTCTTCAATGTATTATATGATGTATTTCTCTTTTTGCTTCCTTGTCCTTCAACTTGAAATTGCTCCACTATATGTAGCTTTTTAGAAACTAGCCATTGGGATGCTTGAATAGAGCAATTTTGACTTTCTGATGTATGGAGCTCAAACTGGAAATGTTTCTCTAATTTTCATACTGCATTAAACTTGATTAAGTTTGTATTGGAAATAATTTAAAATAACATAGAGAAATTATATTTTAGATACTCATCAATAATTTGAATAATTTCTACTATGAACAAATTTGAACGTTAAAGCACATCATAATATAAAATCAATTAATCACATTTAAATACTCCATAATAATTTGAATAATTTTCATTATGAACAAATTTGAACATTAAAACACAATAAAATCAATTAATCGCATTTAAATACTCCATAATAATTTGAATAATTTCCATTATGAACAAATTTGAACGTTAAAGCACATAATGCTATAAAATTAATTTAAATCAAATCAATAACATAAAAGTAAATAATAGAAAACTTATCTCTACATGGATCATGTGTCTGTTGCTTTAATAAAAATAATGTTAACTGTGCAATGTATATAAGTCATCAAATATAAATGTATACTTGAGTTTTGTTATCTTCAAAACTTTATCAAATGATTTGATCCTCTAAAGGAACTTTGGACCGTCTAATGTTCAACATATATCATTTTCCTATCTTAGGATAACCTACACTACATTAAAAAACAAAAAATATTTTATATCCAGTTAGTATAACTAGTGGAAAAAGACCATTTAACAGCGGTTCTGGAGGGCCAATATAGGCGGTTTTGTAACCATCGTAGAAAGTATGTGATGATGGCGGTTGTCTAACCGCCATCGTACATATGACATACCAAGGCGGTTCGTTAGAAAATGCAGTAGAAAATCCTTCACAGTGGCAAATTGACACTTTAATAGTGTAAACAGGACCTATTAAGGCGGTTGTGGAGCTGTAACCGCCTTAATAGGGGTCTACAACGACGATTGGAGTGCTCAACGCCGTTGTAGACACCTATTAAGGTGGTTACAGCTCCACAACTGCCTTAATAGGTCCTGTTTAGAAAGGTGGTAATGACCTTAACCGCCGTAGCTTAAGCTATTTTTTTTAAGGTGTAGCAGCTATCCGTACTGCTGCCCAAAACCTGCATATATTTCCAGGCATTTGAGACACATATTTTTAGGCACATTACATATTTCAAAAGTAAATAAGTTATAAAAGATTGGAAGAAATTAAATTATATTACAATTGTCAAAAGTACTTTATGTTACACTACAACATACTAGTATACATTATCCTAAAATCATACAATCAATTAATATATATAAGTCATAGATACATTATCTTACACTACAACCCTACTATGAGCGTTTACTTCTCATTTCAATGAAATATGTTAACCTTTCTTTTTGAAGATCTCTTTGGAGTTATTGTCCAGTGGCTCTGGATCTGAAAAAAGCTGAAATAGAAAGATAGTGTTATTAGTCATTATCATATGAAAGTAATCATAATTTTATCTTATTTGAGCACTTTCATACCTCGTCCCAAGAGTCAATGATACCGACACGGACTATGGTCTTCATCCAATGCATGATATAGTGTCCACATTCTCAACTTCCCTATTGCTTGTTGCACTGAATTTCATCATATTTTAATTATTAAACAAGTCCAAAACGAATTGAAGAGGTTTAAATAAGAATTGAATACCTTAGGAAATATCCAATGTAGGCTCTGGGATGTGGATGTAGATCTTTTCCCCAAGTATACTACATACATTAATTGTACTAAAATAATTGACAATGATTGTAGAAACTCCCGCTACATTCCACTTAGCAAATTGTAGAAACGCTTCAACACCTTTCTCATAAACATCACTAATTCGACTTGCATTTATCCAACTTCGATACATGATTACGTATAGTGAAAAAAATCATTCATATTATACAAGTCGCAAATTAAACAAAATATTTTTCGGGGATTTAAGATCTCCGGACTTAAAATACTAACACAAATTGTCGGGATCGAACATCCCCACACTCAATACCAACACGTTTTGATGTAAGTACATATCAGAAAAAAATTGTCGGGGATTGACTATCCCCAGACTCAATACCAACACGTTTTGATGTAAGAAAATATCAGATACAAATTGTCGAGGATCAAACATCCCCGGACTCAATACCAACACGTTTTCATGAAAGTATACACAACAACCAAGCATACAACAACAATTATTTCAATACACAAAGCATTAAAAGCATACAATAAGAAATCTAAACAATCCAAACATTTCAAAAATACATAAAAACATACCTCTTGTAGTGACAAGAACAAAACACAAATAAAGCCTCTTGTGACCGACGACTATGGTGAAGGAGGAGGGCGCACCAGTGCTATGGTGGAGGAAAAGCGGCGTGCAAGGGCTATTGGCAATGGAGGGTGAGAGAGGTGGAGGCGGAAGGGCAACATGGGGTGGAGTGGGCGAGAGGTGGAGAAAGAGGGGCGACAGAGGGTGGAAGAGGAGACCAAGGGGGGCGACGACGTGGGAAGATGAGAGTAGAGTGTAGAAGAGAAAGTGAGTGGGATAAGGCTAAGAAAAGGGGGCTACAATGGCGGTTGTAGGGCTTCAATCGCCGTTGTATCCCTTGGAAAAAAATAATTTAAAACCTGAGGGGCTCCAACCGCCGTTGTAGCCGTTGAAAAATTAAAAAAGAAACATTTTAAAAGCTAGCTACAATGGCGTTTAAAGCCCCCACAACCGCTGTTGTAGCTCCTGATTTCAAATTATTTTAAAAAAACAAAGATAGGGCGTGTTTGATGGAGATATGAAGGCGGTTGTTATTAGTAATCGCCTTTGTATTGTGGTACTTAATTTCAAAATTGTCACTGCGTTTTTGTTTAATGTGTTTCATAGAGATACGAAGGCGGTTGTTATTGGTAACCGCCTTTGTAGTGTTGCCCTTAATTTCAAAATTGTCACTGTGTTTTTGTTTAATACGGTTCCGTTTGACTGCTGTTTTATCTTGTCGTAAAAGGTGTTTTTTTACTAGTGTATGGACTTGATTCAACTACTTGTATCCCTTATGCCGAAAGATTCTTGCCTTAATAGATTTCAGAATTCAAGTGTTCTCTTTTTTACCAATGCAATTTCACCAGATAAATGTTAGTTTCTTCTTTACATCATTTTTGGCCAACTCTTTTTTATTATTTTTTTTTTAGTATTATTAGTTAATTTGTAATGCATGGTGTCAAAATAATTGAAGTAGATCAATGGAGGTCTAACCATTTTATAAATGGTATTCAAGTATAAACTTATGTCTCCAAACTTTTTACCACTAAAGTTAGCTAATGAGGGTCAATTTGAACTCTAATATATAGTTGCTTATAAACAAAGTTTTGCATTCATTACCTTTCCAAATTCAAAACACACCAAGCCTAAAAATATGGTAATCATACTTTCCCATAAAGTGAAAGATTCATACGCCACGATTTCCACATTACCTTCAATTATGGTAAATCGTAGTCTAAATAAATACAAAAATTAAATATTTAAAATCCTCTATTTATTCATAAATGTCAAAACAACATGAAATAGAAATTGCTTAATGTAGGTCAAAGATGGAAAAGAATTTTTTTAAGAATCAATATAATTATTGATGGTTCTAATTAGGGATAAAAAAAAAACAAAAACTCCGAATTCCTCTTGTTTGATCTATGTTCATATGTAATATAAATAATGTAAAAAAGAAAAAAAAATCTCCTATTTTTTCAAGCTTAAACATGTTTTCAATTTCTAAAGTTATAGTGATATTTTTTTGTGTAAAAAAATTGTTAACTTCCATATTGCTATAAAACTTCTGTTTTATTTTTTGTTTCGTATTATTTCATTTTAATCGTGCAAAAATATTTGTCTTTTTTATTTTACTCCCAATAGTATATTTTTACTTTGAGTTATTCTCTTTAAAGAATATTTGATAGGAGTTAAAAATAAAATATTCAAAAATTACAAAATAAAAGCAAAAATTAATATTTTGAAGAGAACAAAACAAAAACAGCTATAATCGATAGGAGTGTTTAAAACTGGGCCAACCCAAATTAAAAGCCGAAACTGAAATCAAAAGATTGTATTGAATTTCATCAAATTGTGTTTGACTTTTTTTTTTTTTTTTCTTTCTTTAAACCACATTTTGTTTGATTGGCGCTTTATGGTTGAAAATCGACCCAAACTATACAGTGCACTACATTTATTATTTTTAAGTTATATTTATTTTTAAAAATATAAGTAAATTTTATTTATTGCAATTAAACTGATTGAATTTAATTATATTTTAATATATATTAATTATATATAAGGTGTATATTTTTCTCATCTATCAATTAAAATTATTCTTAGTGTTACTTGTATTGGAAAATTAAAAACTATTCTTAGTATTTACTTGTGTTGAAAATCTAGTGTTATGTTATTGTAGTTGGATTTTTAATCAGAGTAGTATAGAATTAATTGACTTTTAAGCATGACTATTTTATTATGAATTTCTTATTGTAATCATGTAATGTTTTATAACAACTATAATATCTAATGTTTTGTTTTCATTTTGTTAATTGGTAATTTTTTAAAGAAAATGATTGCTACAAATAATATGTAACAAAATGTTTCAAAATCGAAAAACCAATTTATGAACCACAAAAATTTGAGTTTAGTCTATTCAGATTTCATATTTTTTTACTAGTTCGAGCGATTTTTTATTCCAATACAAAACAGACTAGGTTTTGAACAACCTAATAAGGGATACTAAATATAAAAAGACAAGATAAAATATGACTTTATATATATATAAATCAGGGATATATATATATATAGACACACACATACATAGAAAAAGGAAAAGTGAGAGTTAAAATATAAATATAAGGTCTCAATCATATGGAAAAATAAAATGAACGTGTGTTTATTGTTAGTCTATTGTTGGGACCCTTTTCTCTTTTCGCTTTTCTTTTTCAATGTTCAAAAGTAAAAGCTTTTCACCTTCATGGGACCCTATATTTGGACTCGTTCTATTCAAAATGTTTTTCATTGATTTCACCATGGTAAATCTTTGACTCCCTCATTCCTTTCCAAGACTAACATGTTCATTTGTACAAGTACCAAGGTTGAGCTCAAGAACTTTAGAACTCAATAATCATATTTATATTCATTATGGCAACCTAGGATTCAGTAAAGTGGTGACAAGATAAGCCATACTTTCCTTTTCATATCAGTAATATATATATACACACACAAACAAGGCCTAGTAGTAAAAGGTAAATTTATAGCACATGTTTGCAAGAAACAAAACAAAGTAGTAGTGAATGATTCATTTGAAGCCTTTTATTGCTACTCTCAATAATTAGTTACATTTTTAACACTTTCTCAATTGCCCCAATGGGGATTCAGTAGGCAATTTCAAGAAAGGTTATGGCAAAGAGAATAGCTGTGTTTATATCAATATCCAAATCCTGTCAAAGTAGAAAAGTTTTATATCATAAAATGCTGGTTTAAATGCAGACAACTTCGTGATCTTGATCAATATATATACCCTCTTAAACTAACCAATTGCCATTATTGTGATGTCATAATCAAGCTAGCCACCTAATTGATGTATCTATACATGTTTGATGATCATTCCCTTGGGAAATTAGCAGCATTTGAGGAAGCACCAAGTTGATGATGATCTTGTTGTGAGTGAGGTGGCAATGATGGAGTGTGCAATGGAGAGTGTGAAAAGATAGCACCATGCTGGGGTGGGTCTGATATAATATTAATAGAAGGTGTTGGATTGATGAACTTGGGAGTAGTGGGGATGATGGAACATCTACAAAGTGGACAAGTGGAGTTTGATAGCAGCCAGTGATGTATGCAATCTAAGTGGAACACGTGCTTGCAATAAGGAATCTGCACCACCTCTTCCTTCACCTCAAACTCCCCCAGACAAACACAACACCTGTTTCAAAATAGCCCTCATAGCATCTCTTGCAAAACACCATATATATCACACCTTTGTTCGGCTAATTAGGCCAATAAACAATTTTGCTGTTAAATGTTGGTGTAATTGGACATCTCACTCACTGCATTTACTCTATTAAGTAATGAAATAAAAATGCTGAGACATGGAAATGGAGGGGACCAGCACATGGAATCCTAGACACAGTTTCCAAAGTGCTGTCCAGCACTTTATCTACTGAAAATTCTCTGACACAAAATATGAACAGTACCTATCGTTGAGATTTTGGTTGCTACCATCCACTGGTCTTACACGTGCTGAATTCACTTTATTAATTCTAGCTAGGTGTGAAGATATTAGACTACATACACCTTGATTACTCATATATGTCAAGTTATTTTCTGTTTGGCAAGGAAAAAAGGAAAACAATTTTCCAATATTCTACTTGTCTCTCTAGCTATTTTTGCTTTCTTTCCATGTACCACTTTTTCATAAAAATCAGTGGATGCCATTAAATATTCTAAATCATAAGTGAACTTGGACATTTTTTCAGCTTTTGAAGAACCACGTTCCTCAGAGAATAATTTTAGCTGAGAGATGAAATTACTATATGAAACAGCAACACACATCCAAATTGCACACTGTAGAGAATCCCTTTCTTAATGGATAAAGATCAAAGCATATATTAATCTCCTGACCAAGAGAGAGGATAAAAACAGAATTGAAAAGGACACCAATATATAGCAACAACAGTACATCTAAAAGTTCTAACAAAACAAAAACGATTTACTTACGGTGAATCTCTTGCTAGCAAATCCTCATCAAACAAAATCCTTGGAAGCTTATCCAGGAATTGGAGGGTCAGATCCAATCGACAAGGCTGTGGAATTGGCAATAGAGAGTCCAATATTCGATAATTTAATTGATGATCATGATCACATACAAAAGATTATGCAGTGGTAGAAGCAAGCAAACACACATCTAACAAAAAAATATTATTTAATTTATCATGGTATTATGTAGAGAGTGTTTGTTACTTACTGATGAATGATAGGGAGTGGTGGTTGGTGGATTGGCAATGTTCCTTGGAAGCAAGTGAGGAGAAGAGTAAGAGAGAGAGGAAGCCCTTCTCTTGAGGTAGAACAAGTAAAACAAGAGAAAGAGAATGATAGAGAAGAGTATAGGAATTGAGAATATGAAGGCTTGGTAAAGCTTAAGCTGCAGCTCCTGTGGATACAGATGTGGGGGAGGACTAGTTGCAGCAGCAGCTTGTGGAAGACTCATCTTTCTCTGCTAACATTCACAAACCTCCTTCCACTTTCATTTAGCCACAAATGTGCAAAATCAAAACTTCTAGTTGTGTTCAACAACAATATATATGCATCAGTTGATCCACCACACACTAGACTGCACTGCTTACCAAGTAATATTCTTGGTGGGGTGGTGCTGATTTGCTATTCCAGGAGAATTTGGTTTCTTTGGTGGGTTTCTTTATTTGACAGGAAAAAATTGTCCTTGGAGCTAGTGAAAATGATGTATTTAATAGAGAATCTTGTGCTTAATGTGATGTGTGAGAGGTTTTATTAGAAGAGAAATAGTTAGCAGTTTTTGTTAGGTGTGATTATGATGATATTGACAGAGGAAGAGGTACATATTTTATCTTTATTTATTTGAATGATGGGACAAGCTCATGACCCTCCACTAAGGTATAGGCTCACGCCATGGCTCCAAACATCTCTCATTGCATTCTTTCTCCATCGTTACTAGTGCTAACTTTTTCTCCAAAATAATCCAAGTGCTTATGCTAAGTTTGCACTGTTAAAATTCTCACACTTCTTCAATTCCCTCAAACACACACTTCACCCATCCAACAGCGCTCCAATTTCAGAATTGAGAGACAAAAGGACAGGTATTTTTTTATTTATTTTACGAAATAGATGTAAGAAGTCAGGCTAACATGAGTGTAAAATTTTTTTTAACATTGTGACATAATTTTAATTCATTTTTTTTATTCTGTGTTCACCTAAAATAGTATCACGATAAGTAATTAGTAGTGTCACGATGGCATAGCTTTTTCACTTAAAATCGTCCTCTCATAATAGAACTTATCCATTTTTCTAACATGTTTCGTAAAATAAAAGAAAAATATCACCATTTGTGTTTTTGCCAAAGAGTTATACATTACCTCATTAAAATTCGTGTCATGATTCGTAAAAGTTGTAGTTAGAATATGTTTTTTTCTTTATAAAAGTATGTGTTCATGTACCTACAAAAAGGTATATGAATTTTGTTTAAGATTTGTATATGGTGACCAAAAGCCATGAAATGTCTTTTTGAAAGGTTGTGTATCTTCCCTAAAAATCATAAAATGTTTTAAATAAAATAACGTATAAAACACGATTATTTTTTTATCCTCGTCGTTTTATATTTGTTATTGGTCTAACGAATTTTTCACACAATAATAATAATATATATATATATATATATATATATATATATATATGAAAACTAAATAATTGTTGCATTTAAAATATTTATTTTCCGTCTCTTACGTAACAAATATTGAAAGAAATTATTATTTCATTATAAATAACATTCAAGGATTTATAAGTTCTAGCAGTTAATTTTTATGGGTAAGTTTATAACATACTAAAATGGTGTTAATTTCAGTAAAAAAAAAATTGTGATAACATAATCTCCTTAAAAAAAAAATTGATAAGTTTTTAGTGAGGTAAACTCTTACGTAATTTACAATATGCCCATTAAAAAAAAGTAATCTTCGATGCAAATCTAGTATAAATTAAAAAATATTTTAAATTCTGGCATTCTTTGCTGTAGCAGGGAACAGAATTCCAACCATGGCTTAGTGTGAATCCAGTTAGATTATTGTTGGAATTCGGCTTTTGGGAGGTTGAAATTTAGAAGGTTTTTTGGTTTTTTTTTTAGGAGAGAAATATTGGAAAAAATTATAAAAAAAAAACTAAAAGTAAAATATTTTGTAGTAAAAAACATATTGAACATTGAATTAAAATTTGAGAGAACTTTTTTAATTTGTACGAAAGAGGGAAGAAAATAAAAATATAATGTAATGGGAATACATAATGTATTTTGTTATATTTTTTTGGAATTAATGTTATGATTATTAGTTAGTTGAAAATGAAAATGAATTAATAATATAATTAATTAAAATTGGGAAAACTAAAATTTAATTTGTATGAGGGGGGGATGAAAAAAATAATGTAGTGGATAATATAATTGTGGTCTGAAGAATAACTAAAAAAGAAAATAAAATTAATTTAAAAAGATTTTATTGAATTAATTAATTAAAATTGGGAGAGAAGAAAATGTAATTGGTTTGAGAGAGGGAAGAATTGAAAAAATATCTAAGGGGAAAAATATAGAAAATATAAGAATTTTGTGTATTTTTATTATTATTGGTGGAAAAAAATATTGGAGAGATTTAAAAAAAAAGTGCAATATTGTTACTGTAATCTTGGTTTTATGAAATAATATGAAAATTAATATGTTGTTGTTATAATAATTTGTATAATAGTTAATTAATTATCATAGTGTTAAAACTATAATTTTAATATGTGAAGTTAAGAAAAAAATATTAGAATAAAAATGTTATTTAATTATATTGTAAAATAGAAAAAAGGAGAATTGATTTATAATTTTAAAAAAATGTAAATAACATTTGATTAATGGTATTAAGATAATGACTAGGTTTGTAAAAGATCTAGAATTAAATTCATTTATTATATCATACTTAACTTGTTAACTTTTCTAATAAGTCTTTAGTATCTGATAATTTTTCATTGACTTTCACTATGATAATATATAAAATAAATATTCTTTTTATCCCATAATAAATATAGTGAAATGATCGTATTTAAAGACTTATATCTTTAGTTCTTTCGATTCATATTATCATATCAGATTTTACAATTCAATTAGATCAATTAATATATTTTGATTCTTTTTAAAGCCAAAAATAAATAAAATATAATAAAACACTTCAAGGGTGTTTTAACAAAACTCATAAAGGTCAAATCACCTAATTCAGAAAAAGTAAGATCAGACTAAATCTAAAGAGAACGACATACTAGTGACATCATTCAAACAAAAAAAGAGAACCTGACAACCAGGTTCCTCTAAGAGATACAAACATAAAAGACTCAAACAAAGTAGTTGCACAAGGGATCACAACAACAATACACAGATAGCAAAGAATCTACAAATATGGCAGGCTGGAAAGAAACTTCAAAATCCCTATGAACCCTTAGCTACTCTCATCTTCCAGGATTAAACCTCCCTCCCAATATACCTGCAAAACAAACAAACTCGTATTGTGGAATATGATAAACTCAGGAGCTCAAACCTGACACTCTCCCACCAGACCTCCTCATTTCACTCTCACCAAGCCTCCCGAAAAAGTCTAAACCAAAGATTGGAGACACTTCAATAATACAAAATTTGAGTCTGAAAATGAGAAAGAAATAGTCGGACTGTTATGCTTAAGCCATAACCAACCCTTTAACCAAGCTAGAGAAAATATTTCTTCATGATCCACTACTCCGTCTTTAAAGACCACCTTATTTCTATGATTCAAAATTTCTTTTAACAACTAATCAAATTATAGTTCTTGAGTTTGTACAACCTTTCCATGTAAAGATTTAAAATCCTTTAATAAAAATATGTTTTGAAAATACTATCAAACTCTCTTTTTCTGTAACGTCCTTTACCAATATATATAAATTATTATTATTATTATTATTATTATTATTATTATTATTATTATTATTATTATTATTATTATTATTATAAAAAAGTTTAGAATTATACAATATTCAAAAACGAATGAAAGGAATGTCCTTCAAAAAAATTAATAATTGTACTTCTTTTATTTTATAGAGAAATATATTTTCTCTGAGAACATCAAAGTTTTCAAGATGTTTAAATATTCTAAGTGCTTAAAAACATATTCTCTAATGCTTATGAAATTATTTAGATTAATAGTCTCATATATTGTTTTTTTAGTTCAATTCTTCTTTACAAGGAATTGTCTCTTCAGATTTTCTTCCTTTCATCTAATGTCTTCATATAATTACAAATCAACATAAATAATAATATCTAAGATAGATAAAACCATTTAAAAGTATGAATTTGAAAGAGTATAGTAATTAGTTCCAAACAAAATTATGGTTTTTATGTGGTTACTAATATGGTAAAATAGAAGGTATTTTACACACGATGAAATCCAATATCCTCTAATCTAAAACTTCATGATTGAACGTAATAACTAAAAAATAGTAATTCATAGAAATAGCATTAAATATTGGTCTTACTAAAAGTGAATTGCAATGTGACCATGAACCAAAAGATTTAATTAAGGAATCAACTGGATTTTCGTCTAATAGGTAATTTAAAAGTATCAGAAATTATTTATTGGTTCAATTCCAATCAACGTCTAATCTTTTCGGTATCTAATTGATTTTCATTTTTTTCTTTATTTGGGATGCATCTATGCAATTAAAGACTTAATAGTTCGTTTGAGTCATATACGAAAAGTCTGTAGTTTCAATTATTATCAGAATTGATAATCTATTTTAAACAAGGTTTAAATTTAACAGCCCTACTTAAGGATTATACACCGGTTTAATTATACCCATATTCATAAACTTTAATAAAATCTATATACATGTATTCATACTTCAGGTCTGATGGGTTAGATTGCTAGTTTTATCTTACAGACTTTTTTTCACGTATTTATCACACTACTTCCATAATATTTAATAATATTTTAACATGATATATGTATTTATTAAATTTTTCTATAATATTACTTATTTTGTTTTGTTCTACTGAGATGGCAATAAAACCGTTAATGGATTAGTTTAATGGATCTGTATAAGATCAGGGAATGGTACCAATTTAAGGTATTTATCGAAACATGACAGTGGTATTTATTGCATTTAGAGTAGAAATAGAATTAAGGTTGTTTGAAACATTCATTTGTTTATGAGATACCTTTAATTACATTCATATATGTCAATCAAAAATAAAAATAGTAAAGTGAGTTACACATATATTAAAATAGTATTATATCATAACAAAAGTTATGTACTATTAAATCAACAACTAGGTAAAAGAAATCTAACTTCTCCAAATTAAGAAGAATTTCTGAAGAACATCATATTGCATATAATAAATGGTTGAATCTTTAATAAAGATAATTGACAGAAGCAAAGTACTGGCAGCATAGTATTAATAGATTATTAGAAGGAAGAGAAATAAATATGTATTTAAGACCAAATTTTTTGAAAAAATATTTTCCTAATAATGTAAGGAGAGCCAAGAAATGAATTTATGTCGCTCAAATAAGGAAATATGATGGTGGGAGAATAGGCTCCTAATTTGAAAAATTAGGAAAATATTTCGCTTTCTTCTATTATATAGATAAAAGATGAAATATATAAAATTTAAAGATGGAGTTAGATCTGAGTTAAGAAAAGTAGTAGAAATATTGAAAATTTTTTATTTCCTACACTTATACACAAGTGTACATTTTTAAAGGATTTTGAAATTAGTCAAAATAAAAGATAGGATTTTTTGACCTTAAATAAATAGAGACATATCATTTGTGTTTCTTACAAAAAAAACAATAGATGGCCCCTCCTTCCTTATAAGATTCTTTAGATATTTCCATTTTATATCTTTTCTAGACTTCATGTTAATAGATAATCATTTGGACTTACCTTTCCCACAAACTTTTTATATTTCCACATTTCTTTATCCATTTCCTCTCCAAACTTTTTATATTTCCACAATTCTTTATCCATTTTCTCCATTTGATCAAACTTTTCCAAAATGCATTATTCGTTACCCGAACAATTAACCTCAGTACTCTTAGCTAACTGCCAAATGTTAAGAATTCCTTTCGCACTGTTCTTAGCTCAAAATAACATATTACAATTTTCTGCATCAGCATTAGATAGAGAATTACAAAAATTATGCATAGTTAATCTACACTAATAGAAAAAATGAGATTTTATATCGGTTCTGAGAGGGTTTATATGTCGGTTCTACAACCGATGTTGATGCGAGTGATGTAGAAAGTCATGACATTTTATGTCAGTTTTTCAATTGATGTAAAAAATACACCTATAATATCAGTTATAAACTGACGTAAAAAAAAGTTTTCTTTTACATCGGTTGTAGCTTAAGTCCTCTATTATATCGATTGTAGCTTACAACCGATGTAAAAGGTCTTATTTTTAAAAAAAATAATAATAATGGGTTGATAAATCTCTCTAATCGATACATGAAAACACTACAAAAAATTTATAATTTTCTAGCAAGTATATATATGTGAAATAAAATGCTACAATCTAAAAATATGGGTGAAACATAACAAAAAAATAAAAAAAAAGTAACAGTAAATGATGGAATTTTATAATTTCCAAATGCCCAATCCCCTTTAGGTATTGGCCAGGGGCTTCGTTACCTCAATTCAAACAACTTTCATTTTTTGAGCATCTCAATCCGAGCTTTCTATCAAAAGTTATGATCGTTTAAAGTTTTTTCGTCATAAATTTTTGAAACCTCGAATCTATGATAAATTTATACAATGTAAGAATTTTACCATCAAATATACACTAAATCAAGTTGCTGATAAAAAAATTAGGTCAAAAATAAATTTCTAACTATTTTAAATGAATTTTACAAAATTCTAACCTCTTGCAAGGAAAAGTGGCAAGGGGTGTCGCACCAAGCATTAACAGCGGCAGAGAAAGGCTCACACATAAAGTTTATAGCATCCTTAAACACCTGTAATGCAAAAAAGTTAGCAAATCGCCTATGTTAGAAATGCTAAAGAAATTATATGAAAAGGCAACGAAGGAACCAACTAAATAAGCATGAGTGAGAGTGAAAACGCAGAGAACCGAGAATGAAAAAACTCAACCAAGACAACCACAGAGCTTAGGCACAAGAGACGAATGTGAAAGAAGCTGAAAATTGAGCCAAATGAACCATATCAAAACCAGTGAAGACAAAGGTTCAAATGAAAACCAGTGCGAAGAGAAAACGACACCATGCTAAATGTAAATGAAAACCAGTGAGAAGAAAAAGCGGCACCACACGAAATGAACCCCATAATACAAAACAAGATAAGGCAGCGAGGCTCAGTGAAGGAGAAGAAAGTGTAAGAGAAAAATGTTGCCCAAGAGCTAAAATCTTTAATTTTAACTTGAGGGACGTACTAAGTCAGTTGGGATCTCCCACTAGCGCCATTTCTATTCATTATAGTTGCTGAGGGCTTATCTGAGCTAGTCAGGGAAGCAAACTTATTCAGTGGTGTGGATGTGGGCAAAGAAGGGGTACAGGTAGATTTGCTGCAATTTGCAGATGATACAATTTTTTTTGTAAACCTGCCTATTCTAATGTTATGGCAATCAAAGCTATCTTAAGATATTTTAAGTTAGTATTTGGACTTAGGATTAACTTTCATATGAGTCAGGTAGGATCTGTAGGAGTACCCCCAACTTGATAGATTTATCTATTTTAAATGTTTGAATTGCAGGCAAATGGAACTACTGTTTAAGTACCTAGGCATGTTAGTAGGTGGTGACCCTAGAAAATCTTTGTTATGGAACTCAATTATTGATAAAATCAAGTATAGACTCTCTAGATAGAAGGATAGAATGCTATCAATGGCAGGACAAATTTGTTTAATTAAGTTAGTTATTATTGTCTTACCCCTATTCTACTCTCCATTTTTAGAGCACCAACCGACGTTTATAACCAGATTAGAAGAATTTAGAGAAAATTTCTTTGGAGTTGGGGTAGTGAGGGTAGGAAGATCGCGTGGGTAAAATGGAAGACGGAATTTAGTCCTACCGAAGCAGGCGTGCTGGGGATCAAGGATATTAGTTGTTTTAATGATGCTTTGTTAGCAAAATGGAAATGGAGATATGGAATGTTAAGGGAGGGTTTGTGGAGAGAAGTTTTGGAAGCGAGGTATGATAATTGGAGAAATATAAATGCCAGTAAGGTTCATAAGAAACATTCTCTATGGTGGCAGGATTTGTGTAGAGTGTGCGGTAAGGAACCACAAGATAATTGGTTTGATTGTAGATTGTTGTGGGTCTTAGGATGAGAGAATGTAAAATTTTGGGATGATCGGTAGGTGGAGGGCCAAATGCTGAAAGAAAATTTCCAAGGTTATTTAGTATTTCCTAGTGTAAGGATTATACGGTGAGTTACCTTGCTATCATGGGGCAAATGTGGACCTCAAGGTGTCATAGTTGGAACTTAAGTTGAAGAAGGGGTAGGTTTGAATGGGAAAATAGCTAGAGGAGCAGCTGTTAACTATGATTTCAAATATTAAGTGGAGTAAGGACTCTCAAGATAGGTTGGTGTGGGTAGGGGACGAACAAAGTGAACATACGGTTAATTTTGGCCATAGAGTTATGAATAAGGAGGATCAAATGTAGAGTATAGAGTATTTATAATTGTTGTGAAGCCTAAAGACAGCTCCATTAGCGTTGGTGTGTGTTTGGAGGGTGTTATTAGATAGGTTATTGACAAAGGCAAACTTGGTTAAAAGGGAGTGTAGATGGGGAATGACTGGTGTCCGTTATGTCGAGAACATATAGAAAATGTCCAACATCTCTTTAGTACCTATAAGGTGACACAACAAGTATAGGATTCATGCAAGAGGTGGGCTGGGAGCGTCACCGCTAGACATAAGTCTATTCATTTCCTTTTCCAAAACTTTTATCTAATGGGCCAAAGGAATAGTGTTAATAGAGTGTGGAAAGGAATGTGGGTGGCTATAATGACGAAGATCTCGAATCATAAAAACAAAATTGTATTTAGGGGAGGGGTTGTGAATGTTGTAGAAGTATTTTTCCTAGCACAGTTGAAGGGTTGGTCATGGGTTAAGCATAAAATGCCAAGAATGACATTTTCATATTCGGACTGGTATTTTTCACCCGTGAAATGTTTGGAATCAATGGTGTAGGGCTCTACAAAAGGAGGATTAGTGGTAGTGGGAGACAGACTACTCGGCTTGGAGGATTAGTAGTGTGTTTGTTTTACATGTCTATGCAGGCAAGGAGATCGATAGAAGCTTGTGGCAGGATGCAGCAGTACAGTCACAAGATTTCAAGAATTAGCATTTTTACATCTATAATCATGTTGCATGCGCTAGGAGAGTTACCAATTTTTGAACCCTCTTAGTGATGAAAATTTTATTCCCCTACATAGCTAATAGGGAGTCTAGCACTTGATGTGCATCCATGTGAATTGTGTTAGTTAGGTATTATATGATAAACAGTTCGGCTTGTTCCATAGTTAGATCACAGAGTAGTGTTATGATAAATATTATATATTCCCACAATATTTATGATTTATATATTGGTTAGAACACTCCTAAAGTGTTCTTTTATATTTAATGTTGACTGTTAAAAAAAATGTATATTTTACTTCATATTATATGATTTATTAGAGGCTTCATAATTAAAAAAGTATAGAAGATTGGAGTATTTTTTAGGCAATTTGTTGTCTTTCAGTAGAAACTTAGAGTTGTAAAAGTTGAAATCCCTTTTTCAATTCTATTTATTTAAGTTATTAATACGTTACTTATAATAAAAAATATCTTTATTATTAGAGGATATCAAAATATTAATTATTTTTTCCAATATAAATAAAACACTGCTGTGATTTCAAAAATACATTATTGTACCTCCCATGCTAGAATTTAATCATCTCAATTAATATTCTCCATATGATAAAACTAAATTAAGTTGGGATAACGGTAATAATACCAAAAAAAATACTATAAATATGTCAAAATTTAGAAATAACAAATTTTTTAAGAAGAAATAGAATTAGATACATGATATTTATAACTTTTTAAAACATTTAAAAATAATATTTGGTAGGAGAATATCCATGAAATGATCAAAGAGGCCTTTTCCATGTATTAATATATACATATAAATATAAATATGCATGTACCAATAATACGAATACATTGACAAAGAAGTTAAGAAATCTAATCAGTATGTGCCCCTCTTATTTTGGTCACTCACAAACAAACCACGAGGGAACGCATACTGCATTGAGACATAATTTGGAGGGTGGATCGCTGTCAACTAATCATTTACTTTTCTGTCGGGCTATAAAGCTATTTGGATAGAAACTTCATCGATTTTAGAAAAATTAAATATATTGTTTTATTCGTTTTTTAAAAATATTTTATTTGATTAAGATAATTTAAATTTATTGAATTTTATATTTTTATAAATAATTTAATTACTATTAAATAAAAACCTACTTTAATATTAAAATATTTAATAATTAAAAATATTAATCAGGAATGTTTTTAGACTATATTGGTAAAGGTTAACTTGTGATGAAAAGAAAAATATTCACCGTGAGAAGAAAAAATTAATAGTATTAGTGAAAAAAATATATTGAACTAATAATATTTTTATATTGGTTTAGTAAGTGGCAGTTCAACACTTTAGGGAACTTAAACTAAGTTAAAAGAGTGAGGCTTTTTTAAATTAATAAAATGATTAAAACTATAATATTTTTATTTAAAATTTATTTTTTGAGTTTTTTAATGATACAAAATTATATATTAAATTATCATAATTAATCTTATTTAAAATATCTTTTTCAATAGATAATAAAGCTAATTCGTTTAATCTTTCTTCTCCTTTTAGCTGAAATAAATAATACTTGAATTGTTAATATTATTCTATATGTTATATATGTATTTGGAAAAAAAAAATTGTTCTTTTGATATAATTAAGAATGTTAATTAGTTTATCACTTTCCAATCTTATAATCTTTTGAAATTAAACCTTTAATTGTTAGAATTTAAATCCCGTCATCTAATAGGAAAAATCTCATACATTAACCTCATAAACTACAAGATTGATTTTGCAAGATTTAAATATTGTTAATTTAATTAAAGACATTAATATTAAGTATTCAAATGTGAGTCTAGTCTCATATTTAGTAAAGATTGAAAAGTTGAGCAATATATAAAAAAAAATACCTACAAACTTAATGTGTTAAGGTTTTGGATTGAAAATTATGTCATTATCTTGTATATATAGGTATGGCTCTTGTCTCATTCTTGTTTGATCTTTCTAATATTTCTACTATTGATTTTCATAACAAGTAGTAATTAAGAGGTGATGAAGGATTGAAATGTTGTAATAAACACTAATAAAAATGTTATTGAAGATGTGAATACCATGTGGAAGGAAAAAAATACAAAAATGTTTTCAAAAATTTAAAATCAATGTATACATAATTTAAAAATAAGAATTTCAAAAAGTTATAAAAGAGAATTTCTACAAATTAATTTATGCATAAGCTAATTTAATATATTGAAAAACTCATTTAATTTTTTTAATGCCTAGGTGGTTATCTACTCTTCATGTGTTTATGTATAGCATGAAGAGGAAATAAACTTGCTATTGTCAACTAAATTTATTTTTATTTGAATAGAATAATTAGATATATAGTTGATTATATTCAATATAATAACCAACAAAAAATTAAGTTTAAATATGCTTATAGTAAGTTTGTTTTTATCTCTTAAATTTAAAATTGATTTTTTTTAGTCTTTTTATTTACTCAAATATCATATACTCAAAACTTGTCAAAATGAAAATAT
>Ga0209700_105064_pt1 | contig 22795 bp, 15 predicted proteins | sample SiratroredBW_FD_187528 | JGI IMG/M metagenome (GOLD analysis project Ga0209700, IMG submission 187528) | Root nodule microbial communities of legume samples collected from California, USA - Siratro red BW (SPAdes) (version 2) | ecosystem: Host-associated > Plants > Roots > Nodule | place: USA... | reverse complement strand
TATGTAACTTGAAAAAATTATCAATATTATATTTTCTAGTAATCTTTATTTCTATGAAGATTATGTAATAATGTTGATTAATATTTGTAATGTAAAGAAAATACAAGTGGTTTCTATAAAAAAAAAAAAAACATTTAGAAGAAGTATTAAACATAAAACACATGAATGCTTCTCAAATTCTATGTATAGGATGCAAGGTAATGTCGATTTAGGGGTTTGGAAAATGGAGCAAATGAGATTTGGGTAGAGGGAGCAAAAAGTAATGTCACTTCATTTACCAAGGTATTTTAAGAGGCTATATGCAACACAATCTATTCTTATTTTTCATTCCAATTACAAACAATATTAACTTATTTATTTTTCATGCATATATTACTCCAACACGTTTGAGATCTTTTTCAAGAAAGTAATAAACTAAAAAGATTGATGCATGTATCACAACAAAATAGTTAAATTTAAAAAATACTACATCAATCCTTATATATCAGAAACAACTAGGAATATTTTTTTTGTCTTAAATATAATTAACATAAAATTATTTTCAAATGCATTAATTATAATTTTTTTCATATGTATAAATATGAGATTGAGACATTTTTGAAAGAGTGTAATTTATATTCACAATCACGAATTATAGTAGGTATTGGTCTTTTAGGAAGCGACAAATGGATGTACACCATGTTTGCACCCCACAAAACACGCATGTTTGTTACACATTCTTATTTCTGCATGCATGCATGCAGCTACCCTCTTGTTCTATCTCTTCTTGAGAGAGAAACATCTAACAAGAGCCACTCCCTCTGGATCCTTTGGAGGGAACCCTTTTCTTCTTCATCATCCCTTATTACCTTAACCCATCTGGCTCTGAAGTCCCTTCAACTCTTCCTCTTGTTCCTCCACATTGAGGCCTAGGTTTCACCTAGGCTTTTTGTTCAAGTGAGTCTTCTCTTCTTTCTTTTTTTCATTCTGCAGATTATATATTGTGCACGTTTATTTGTGAAATGAAACTATGATCGTTACATGATTGATACATGACTTTTGTCTCTTGTAAAGATGTGGTCAGAGATTCAAATTTTGTTGTGAAAGAATAGTTGGAAGTTCATCACAATCCATTATTTAGATATCATTACCACAGAAAATGTCCTGATTCATAGTTTTCTGCAATACTAAGGATTGCGATGAAGCCACAATCCTTACCAACCATAATTTAAATTAAAAAGTATTTGCAAAAAATTTTAAGAGAAATTTGTGATTTATGTTGATCAATAACAGGATCTCAAGAATGAAAAGGTACATGGAATTCAACGATTTCTAAGGGAAACAATGTTTTCATTTGTACTAGGAAAACAACCAGTAATACATGAAGAAATGATATGTGCAATTTGAAATATCATGTGCATGCATGGTTTTCACCATATCATTAGAACAAAACATTTATAGATAATTGCAAAACTTCTTGATGACATTCGTGCAACTTTGGTGAACTCTCAAACGCATACACACTAGTATGTTAGAAATAGAGCTCCTCGATAAGCAGAAAACCTGATTCATAATTGTTAGATATGTCATCAAATTCTTAAAGAAAAATCAATATGTGGTATTATACACGTAATTCTACCTTTATTTGAAAATTAGAGCAATTGAATGTCTTGAAAACTGCTAAGAAATGAAAATGTCTTTTGTATTTTTAACATGCACAGCAAAATGATAATACGTGTATTGGACTAAAGTTAAGGAACGCGAGTCTATTATTATCTTTTTGAAGGCTTACACTAACTTGTTCCACAGCAGATTATCTGACTGAAACTAACAGACCTTAACTCCTCATTTGTTCATCATACAATTTAGGTAAAAAATATATAGATCAGAAGTCAACATATTCAACGTTTTCAGTCATTTTGTTCAAGTAAACCTTTAGAACAATGGCACTTTGATTTGCTTAGGGGTGTGGAGAACGTATAATTGGCCTTTAGACATCATCCATTTATTTATTTGGGTGATGTCATTTAAAATACAGATATTGGTTTTCAGGAATTCTAATTTTTTAAGCTATTGAATAATAATTACACACGCATAGCAGAAACAAGGAAAAACTTTAGAAAATATAATATACAGAGACAGTGAAAAGATTGACATGATTCAAAATTAAAACCAGATTAGAAACGTTTCAAAGAGAAGTATCAAACCGCTCCAGTTACAAGGGAAATGAAGCAACAAAAGGAGCCAATCACTTCATCTTAGCCTCTGTAAACAGAACATGACGATTAACCCTAGGATCAAATTTTCGAAACTCAAGCTTTTCAGTAAATTGCCTTGGCTTCCTCTTAACATAGAAGAATCCAGTGCCGGCAGCAGAAACTAGTTTTACAAACATCTGAGCCTTCTTCTTCTTGTCACCCATTCTTTACTCTAGAAAAAGCCAAATGAATTAGTGTCATAATTGCAAGAAATGTACACCATGATTAACTAGTTACTCTTTTATTTCATTAAAATGAAGTCATACATGGTAAACTAAAAAACAAGTTTATATAGAAGCATTGAATCAGCTAACAGTGCCTTTAAACAGGGAGATCAACACATTATACATGTATTTGTTAATAGTATAGAAGTAAGAATCAAAACCAGATCATAATTTTTATATCCAAAATATTTGACAATGTCCATTCATTTTGACATATTAGTCCAACTAACCAGATCACAACTTTTATATCCCAAATATTGACAATTTCCATACATTTTGACGTACAGTTCAACTAACCAGAATATTGTAGCAGGCAAACATCACAAGAAAAGATAGATAGAATATCAGTAATGAATCTGAAGAATTGCAAACAAATGTATATAGTTGTATCAAACACAAGAAATGATAGATAAAGTATCTAGAAATGAATGAATTTTATTTCAGACATAGAATTTACTAGTCTAACCGCAGATTGCAATATGATCAAAACATAGACTTGAGAAGCCAAGATTTTTTTTTTTTTCAAAGCACTGAGATTTAAATGCACTTCTCTCTATAGTTTCTCTAAACATAAATCTTAAATCGATAAGAAAGAAGAGGGTGAAATGTTCTTGGTTAACAGATAAACGAATCCCTATAGCATTCGCACAGATAAAAAAAGGTGAATTAAAAAAAGAAAAAAACTTTACAAAGCAGAAGTGAAGTACAAAAAAAAATTGAAGATTGAACTGAAAAAAAAAATGTTTACACCAGCCACATAAACCACGATTTAAATAATTGAACTCAGTGTTAAAATATACATATATACATACATTCACACACACAGACAAATAGACATATATATATATATATATATAATGTTTGTTTCATATACATGCTCAACCAACAAAATTATGGAAGTCCATTTATTTCGAGGTGCTTAAAAAAGGAAAAATGAATCCCCAAACTTTCCTTTATTTTCATCTTAAGATATTATAGTATTCTTAAACGTATCTAGTTTTGGAAGCTTGTGAGTTGATGATCTAATTTCTTGCATCAGATATGGAACCTTTTGGAGGAATTATTCAAGATTTCAGAGGAAGGGTTGCATGTTACAAACATGATTGGACCAGTGCAGTCTGTTGTGGCATTAAGTAATTCTTGTTTATCTCGGCCTTTTAGGGGAAGCAATTGCATATTGACGAGACATTTTTTCCCCTTTTCACTTTTTAGTGTTATATGTACTTAAATTTTGATTTGTGATTCTTTGATTAATGTTAGGATACTGGCTCCAACTTTCTACATATTCTTCGCTTCAGCTCTTCCTGTTATTGCTTTTGGAGAGCAACTTAACAGGGATACAGGTAAAACTTTTCTTCAATAAAGAGTTTCTTTTTAAGTAACTCTCAACAATATGGAGTTACTTTCAGTAACCAATGCTATGCTGTTTGTTCCATAACTTGGCATCCATATCATGTTTTTACAGGTGGAAGCTTGAGTACAGTAGAAACATTGGCATCAACTGCTATTTGTGGAATTATCCATTCAATATTTGGTGGTCAGCCTTTGTTGATTTTGGGAGTTGCTGAACCAACTGTTATAATGTACACTATTCTTTATCAGTTCTGCATAAAAAGTCCAGATCTAGGTGTTGAGTTGTTTCTGCCTTGGGCTGGCTGGTATGTATCTATCTATGATGCATAAATATCATGCACAAGTATGATAACCTATGATTATATATTCTAAATACATGTATAAGATATATATTTAAATATGTATATAAATTCATAAAATAATAAATACACAATCGTAGTTCCGCATATGCAAATTAATAATATACTTATTAGACATCACTATGAATAAAATAAAAATTATAAAGCATTTGTCATCATAAATCTTCTCTATTGTGTACCAAAAGGAATAGTATCATTATCATTCCTTTATTGAGATCATCCATAGGATCATTAGTATTTCCATGTTTTCATATTATACATACTTTATGATTCATATGTAGCTATATTATATGCATATCAGTAAAGTATTAAAAGTTATCATTATTTATGTGAAACAACTAAAATAGTCAGTACTTCACATAGTTATCTATGATGTATATCTACATCTAACAACTTCTATGTTCCATTGTGTTTCAGGGTTTGTGTGTGGACAGCTTTATTGCTGATTTTGCTTGCAATTTTCAATGCCTGCACAATTATCACGAGGTTCACAAGAATCGCAGAGGAATTATTTGGCATGTTAATTACTGTCCTTTTCTTCCAAGAGGCTATAAAGGTACATGACCGACCCTTGGTAGCAAAATAGAATGTTAAATTTGCACTTCAAGATCCAACCAAAAATCATGTGATCCTCAGGGAATCATGAGTGAGTTCCAGATACCGAAAGCTGAAAATCCTTCCGCAGAGGAATTTCAATTCCATTGGCGGTATACAAACGGACTACTTGCAGTCGTTTTCTCTTTTGGAATACTTCTCACTGCCATGATGAGTAGAAGAGCAAGAACATGGAAATATGGAACAGGTAAGTGACTCCAAATATCTACATATATACCATATAAGACCATGCCCGATGTTTTAAACTTTTCATGTAAGAATCGGGGACATTTATTTGGATGAACTTTTTCATAAGTAATTCTATAGAAGAAAAAGGTAAAATAGAATTATTCCTCAAGTTAAAAGTAGTTATTTCTATAAAGTAACTTATGCTTAAAGTAAATTTAGTGCTTGAGGAAGTATTTTTCTTGTTTTTCTTTTCTAGAAGTGTTTGTCGAGAAACTCTTCCAAAGATGGTAATGATTTAATTTTTCCATTTGTTTTATCTTCTTTGTGGCATTCATTGCAGGGTGGCTAAGAGCTTTCATTGCCGATTATGGGATTCCATTGATGATTGTGATTTGGACTGGACTATCATACACTGTGCCAAGCAAAGTTCCATCTGCGGTTCCTAGAAGGCTGGTTTGTCCACTTCCCTGGGAACCTGCTTCTCTCTACCACTGGACAGTAATAAAGGTATTATTACCCATCTTGTGTATTTTTTTCTTATCTTCTTGTGAAACAGAACAGGTTCTTTCTTTCAAGGCTAAAAATAGTTTTAGTCCTTACGTTTTAAAAACGGTCTCTGTCCCCATACTAATACTTCATGTGACACGAGGGACAAAATCCATCACATTAAAAAAGACTACAAGGATCAGAATCGTCATTCTGAAAATGCAGGGACAAAAACTAAATTTGACCTTTTTTTAAGGGACAAAACTTGTTCAACATTGTACACCATCATTAATAATTTTATGTCAGACCAATTCCTAGAAAACATCTAACATGGTTGATGGCAAAGTGCAGGATATGGGAAAGGTACCCTTGCTTTACATCTTTGCAGCATTTATTCCAGCTGTGATGGTAGCAAGTTTATACTTCTTTGATCATACTGTAGCTTCTAAGATGGCTCAACAGAAGGAGTATAATCTTCAAAAGCCAACTGCTTTCCACTATGATATGTTCCTTCTTGGTATAATGGTATACCATTTTCTGCAAAACCTTGCTACCTAAAACATTACTTTTTGTAATAAACTCCTTCTAAGTTTAGAAAAAAAAAACATTGGTTTGTGTAAACCCCATTAATTAGTTGTCTAAGATATCTATCCTTTTCATGTGTAGACTCTGATTTGCGGTTTACTTGGCCTTCCTCCATCAAACGGAGTCCTTCCTCAGTCCCCAATGCACACAAAGAGTTTGGCAGTTCTCAGAAGGCAGGTAAGTATCATCTTAATTTTACATCAAGACCCTTAAGCCTAAAACACTAACTAGAATATATTCTTATATGACTGTATGAATTTGTAGTTGATCCGTAAGAAAGTGGTAAAAAGTGCCAAGGATTGCATTAAACAACAAGGAAGCACCACTGAATTATATGGAAAGATGCAAGCTGTGTTTATAGAAATGGATTCTGAACCAAGTGTTAAGTATTGCTGACTTCACAGTATTTATGTGTGCCTATTTGTTCGAATCCAAGAGCAGTTTGATTAACATTTTAAATTTGGTCCAGACTAAAGAGTTGAAGAATTTGAAGGAGGCTGTAATGCAATCTTCTGAGAATAATGGTGAAAAGCAAACATTTGATCCTGAGAAACACATTGATGCCTATATACCTGTCCGTGTTAATGAGCAAAGAATGAGTAACTTATTACAGTCTCTCCTGGTTGGCCTATCAATTTTTGCCATTTCTGTCATCAAAATGATACCTACTTCAGTTCTGTGGGGATATTTTGCATACATGGCTATTGATAGTCTCCCAGGGAATCAATTCTGGGAAAGGATATTGCTTCTCTTCATCTCACCAAGCCGGCGCAACAAGTAAGTATCCCTACAAGTTTTAAGAGAAATTCTATGTTATCCTAAGAAATTTAAGGATTTTGGTACTGTTATTAAGACACTCTCTCCCTCTTCCTCTCTCTCTCGGTGTTCTCAAACTCATTCAACTATTGGCCTAGTCCCAAGAACCTTAGATTTCTAAGGGTAGCAAAACCACTCAACTCAAGTTTTAGTCTATAAATAATGGTTTTGAAATTGTTATATTGCTTCATGGTCTTCCAAACTTTCTGTCTTTGTGGTGGAAAAACTCCTTTGTAGCAGAACGGATAATCTAGTATTAGTGTACAAAATGTAGTTAGCATTTCACAAAGGTGCATAGTCTAGAAAAAAAATGTCAATGTGTAGGTCCTTCCCTTGGTGTCTAGTTAGTGTTAATTTCATATAGCATAAGAAGCTAATTACATTTTCAATTTTGTCATTGCTCTAATGTGAGTACTTTTTGGCAGAATTTTGGAAGGTCCTCATGCCTCGTTTGTGGAATCAGTGCCATTCAAGACCATAGCCATATTCACAATTTTGCAGATTGTGTACTTTTTAATATGTTATGGGGTGCAATTGATACCTATAGGAGGAATACTTTTCCCATTACCTTTCTTCCTTCTCATATCTATAAGAGAGCACTTGCTTCCACGCATATTCAACCCTATTGATCTTCAAGAACTAGATGCTGCTGAGTACGAGGAAATTCTTGGAGTTCCAAATTCAGTACATAATGTACTCAACAATCTCATTTTATGTTTGTGCACAATAATTTTAAATGCAAACTTCTTAACTAATATTTCAAAAATGTTTGATCAGGACAAAGATCCAGATGATGATGATGATGATGATGATGATGACAACGCAGAGATATTGGATGAGATGACAACACATAGGGGAGAATTAAAGCTTAGAACTGTAAGCCGAAGGAATAGCAGAAGCTTCGCTGAAGACAGGCAACAAACAGATATTTATTAATAAGGTATTCATGATAATATCACATAAGAGGAAAAATTGACCTTTGTTTTTATAAATAATGAAAATTGAGTTTAAAAGATACAAGTTTGTATTGTTCAAACTCATCTTTGCTGAGTTTCATAGGACCTATCAAGTGAAATTTCTTCTTAAATGTGACTCTAAATATGTGCGATACAACCATATGACTCTTTAAAAAAGTCATCCACATTTTTTTTATCTGACTATTCAAATATTATAAATAGTCTATATTTATAGTTTTCATTTCACAAGAGAGTTCTGATTTGATACACCCCTGTAGATATAGTATTTTTTTATGTTTGTCTTTGAATGATGTGATATGGTAGCTAAACATTGAATGGTCTTGGATAGGTTCACCCTGAAGAAAAAAATGAGCTCTCTCCATTGGCATGTAGAATGGGTTTGACATGAATATGATCTTGAATGGAATCCCAAGATCATTGTGAAGTCAACAAAAGCTGAAGACATACAATGTATGGAAACATAATCAGAAGAAAAATGAAATGGAAATTGGAAAGAAAACATATTGAACTTTGATTAATTAGCCTCAATATTGTTACATGGAAAATACATGTAATTAGCTTGTTTTGTTCAAGGATCATTTTCCTTCATTAATTGGCTACAAAGTTCTGAAAAAAAGATCAGTACTTATGTTCAAGTGGAAATATAGATAATGTATTTCATATGTCTGTGATGTATGTGTTCATTGGACACTTAGAGGATCTGTAAGCATTCTTTGACTCTGTGTTGTAGAGTAAACTGGCGTGAGTGCTACGCTGCATATTGGTTTTGTAGAACAGATATTTTTTCACCTAAAAATGATTTTCCTATTAGTATGTGCGAAACAACAATATTTGGAGGGGTTCGAATTTACTGGTTTAAGTGATGGATCATCCAACTCCATGAAAAGAGATGAATTCATATACAATAACTCAATAATTTTTACAATATCATTTCTTTATTTGTTTTTTTTTATCATGTGATAGGTAATAAATGATGTGTAGGAGATATTAAATATAAGTGTGCTAATAATGTCATGATTTTCTTATATAAGTGTGCTAATAATTCATATATTCCTAATCTTCCAATAAAGTAAATGTTTGTAAGAAAAAATTAAGTTATACTTTTTTGTCTCTATTTTTATAGAATTCACAATTTTTATACTAATTTATTTTTTAATTTTGATCTTTTAATTTTTAATTCTTGGTAATTTTATTTTCTAAATTTTTATCTCTTAATTTTCATTCTTAAGTATTCATCCAACCAAGAGTCCAATAGCCTAAACGGTTTGGTCCCCAATCAACATTTTCATCTTTTTAGTAATAATGGACAATGATCAAAACAATCCCTATTCAATAGACAATCCATACGACCTTCATATATCCATCCACATTGTAGACACTAACATCCTATTTATTCTATTTTTCACACTTCCATTAGGTTTATACCATGTTAACCTACCTCCCACCATTGGTAAGTCTTCTACACAAGCTCTTCTATGGACTTATTAAATAATCCATCTCTCTCCCTTCATACTCTCTCACACAACTCCCAACTCTTTCTTCTTTCCTTCTACACAGTCCTTGAATTCTATTAACTCTTTCCATAACACCTCCTTTTGGTCACTGTTACAAGGCTAATAAAATAAACATTTACTATAACAACTTCCTTCCCCTTTTCCCTCCACATTCCTTCTACACCCAAAAAGCCACTTCCCATGAACATCTCTATACACTGAAACACATTTTTATCCCACCTCTGCATCCCCACACAAAGATTGACACAATTCTATAGACTCCTTTTCTTTTCCTCTAAACAAGCAATTTGTACTTGTTCTTTCTATTCCCCACATTCCCCACAATTATGATCCAACCTCTCTATTCCCCACAACCTCTCTTCTCTCAAGGTTAATCAGTTGTTTTATAATCTCACTCTCCTCTACCATTCCCGAAGCCATAACTATTTTGCATCTTCCACCTCATTTTGAGAACAGAATAAAGCATTACAGTTTCAAATATCACTATCAGAAACAATGTTACACATAGAATACACAGAGACTCTCAGTAACTTCCTACTCGTGAAGGTTGAAGTCAACAATTTACCTGATTTCGAATCCCCAACCCTAGATCTTTCTAGTGCTTCCCTGCTCACACCTTCCTGCTTCAGACCCTCTTCATCTTCTTTCTGCTTGTTGCTTCTTTCACGCTCGCATTAGGTTTTATATAAAATAAAAAATAAATTTACTTTTCGCACCTCCAAGATTACTTCACACCCTCAAATTTTTCATGTGGATTGCAGGCTACGATTACCATTCGCACTTCCTTTTTTCCTACGTGCACGACCCATTCTCTCATATGGGCTAGCAAGCTAATCTTACTCCTCACTCCCCTTTTTTCTGAGCGCCACCCCTTCTGTTCACTCTCTGCACCGCCACACTCTCTACACCAACAACCCCTTAAGGAAATTCTTACATTTGGCCAATTTCCTAGGAGTACCCATATATTTGATGCTTTTATTTTGTTTTAATTAACTCGTTTAAAATGTTCACGTCAGGTTTTTCATTTTTTATTTCTTTCAATAGATTTTTCTTTTTTTATTCTTGAAATAGTACTTTTTTATTTTTATTTTTTTACATTAATATAATAATCTTTTATTTTCTTTTTTTATTTTTGTTTTATTTTTTTACGAATAATATATCAATTATCATTTTTTTTCTATTTTATTTTATCTTTTATTTTCTTTTTTTATGTTTTCACAGTTACATTAATTATAATTATTTGTAAATTTTTTACATGTTTTTTTTGTGTTTTTTTTAGTTATTAAAAATACGATTATTAATTTATTAAAATTAAAACAAAAAATAATATAAAGAAATTTAATTAAAATTAAAAAAAGCTTTACAAAGAAAATAAAATGAAATATTATATAAACTTTTTAACCAAATAATTATAATTGAAAAAAATGATAAATTATTTTATTTTATATTTTATAATAAATTTAAATTTGGCAGAATAAATTATATTAAAATAAATTATAATAATTTTTTATTGTATTTTTATATCAAAATTGATATTGGAAGAAAAAAATTATAATAAATTATAAACTTATTATTTGAATTAAAATTTATATTTTTAGTTTGGTAAAAAAATGTTAAATAATTAATAGCAAAAATGAAATAAAATTTTGATAAAGATATTTTTTTTTTTGGTAAAGATAAATTTTTATTTTTGATAAAGATAAAATTTAGTCTTTGATAGAAATAGAATTTGATATTTGATAAAGAGATTATTTGATTTTTGATAATGATAAAATTTGATTTTTTATAAAGATGTAATTGATTTTTGATAAAGATAAAATTTGAGTTTTGACAAAGATAAAATTTGATTTTTAATAAAGATAGAATTATTTTTTGATAAAGAAAAAAATTTGATTCTTGATAAAGATAAATTTTGACAAAGATTAAATTTGATTTTTGATAGAGATAAAATTTGATATTTAATAAAGATAAAATTTGATTTTTGATTCAATTATGCACAATTAGAATCTTATTGAAAACATATTCAAGTTGCACATGTCATTTTCAGTATCTGTAAATAGGTTGTAGATGAACACCACAATGAATACCGAATTAATTCTACCACTTAAAGATTAATCAAGTAATATAAGGACTGATATGGACACAAGGAAATAACAAGACCAGTCCAAAAAATATTTATACTATCAAATATTAGGACATACAAAAAGAACATGTCCTAACATTGCTGAAACGTCCACTTCTCGTCGTTGATTATATTTCATTTTACTCAAAGTATTTCATATACCATTAACTAAACTATTTAGTGAATATATATATATATATATATATATATATATATATATATATATATATATTTGTTATTTATTTTTCTCTTTATATTCAACATGCATCATTTCAATAATTAAAAATTATTAACTAATAAACATAACATTTAAAAACAATTCACAAATAAATTAAATTTTATTTAAATTTTTAAACCATTTAATTATATTTATTTATAAAACATACCCCAACAATTTTATTTGATTTTGCTATTAATTATTCATATATATATTTTTAACAAATGAAAAATACAAATTTTAATTCAAATAAAAATTTTATAATTTATTATAATTTTTTCTTCCAATATCAATTTTAATATAAAAATACAATTATAAAATTGTTATAATAAAATACAATCACTAAATCACAAAAAATAAAATAAAAAAATCGTAATTGATGTATTAAATGTACGAAAAATAAAAAAGGAAAAAGAAAAAAAAATTATTGTCTCAGTGACAAAAAAAAAGAAAATAAATAAATGTTATTTCAAAAATTAAAGAAAAAAATATTTATTAAGAAAAATAAAATATAAAAAAATATTAGTAGGATAAAAAAGTCATAAATAAACTTCATTCGTTATTCAATTTTCAACCAAGAAAACATAAAAAAAAATGGACAAAAAATTGAAAATCGACCCATTTTGTTCGGCCCAATAATTTATTATTTGCCGCTTCCTATTTATGTATACATTCCACTGTTTTTTAAGTGCCTAGGCCTATTTAGCTCGGCCAACAAGTTTGTCTTTTAACACCCGTTTAATATATGTATCGATTTTTCTAAAAAAAAAATACATGTCAACTATATGTCTATGTTTACGTTCTATAGCTCCCTCTCATGTCAATCCAGTAAAGCTAAACTTATGTCAACTTACGAGCATAAGGACATGTCAACTTATGTTTAACTTATGTTTAATGTCATATTCAGTAAGATATGATTGCAAACACAAAAACTCTTTTGCATTATCAGTTTAAATGCTTTGAATTTTTAAGCCAGTTTAATTTTTAGATAACATTTTGATTTTCTTTTGAAAGCAGCCAGGACTTAATATTTATGATGCAAGAGATAATACCAGGTAAGACTTTTTGAAAGGGGCAAAAACTTTTGCACCCCATCAATTTTGGCACCCACCCATCACATAAGCGAAAATACAAAAATGCTCTCATTATTAATTTCTGAAAAATATTTTTTAAAAGATTTTTGGAAAGTATCTTTTGAAACATAAACATAAATTTATGTTCTACAAAATACTTTTTTGAAAATACATTTCGAAAAACTTTTTCCAAAATGAAAATTTTATGTTCCGAGAAATACTTTTCGAAAACATATTTTAAAAAACTATTTTCAAAATATAAATTTATATTTCAAAAAATACTTTTCGAAACTTATTTTTATTTATTTAAGGGGTGCAGGAAGTTTTCGCCTTTGAAAAGTAGGATTCACACGTACGTTTGGTGATGAACTAAGAATTCCTTTTACAAAAGAAAAAAACTAAATTATTTTTACATTGGCAAAAATTTGGCAATTTACAAATGAGGAAGAATAGACAAAGTGGTAAGATAGAAGTGCAAAATGTGAAGTCATAGGAATGAATTCACATTTTGGCATAATGTTGAATCCTATACAAGAACAAGATGATCACCGTCTCTTATAACATCTATGTCATCAATTTGAGCTCCTTCTATGGTCAATATTTTGGTGGGAGAGCAATCAAACTTTTTAGCACCAAGACGAAGCAATTCCTCAAGAGAATCTGGCAAAAACAGAAGCTTCTTCGCACCTTCACCTTTCTCTGGACAACTAAGTGTTATTCTGGCTCCCACTTCCTCTTTAATAGTTTGACCCATTTGAGATGCACTTGTTGAATCTTTTCTACCTGAAAATAAAATCAAAACTCAAATTCACTGTTCTCAAAAGCAAAACTAAATTATCTTTAAATAAGAAGATTTTAGGTCGGCTTTTTTTGTACTTATTTTCTTAAAATGGAATGCAAAAATAGGGTTTATATAGTATTTTTACTAATACCAATTTTTTTTTTCTTTTCAAAATAACTTTTGTCTCTTTACTTCTATTCTATTTTCTTTCCTCCTTATAATTCAAATGTCTTTCATACCACATAACACCACTCATCGTATGAATGCTAGCAATTGCTAAATTTGTTGCAAATACAAAGACTATGTTTAACAAAATTAGCACAAAAACTATGTACAAAATGAAAAACTAGTAACTGAAAATTGTTAAACTAGTTTATTATATTATAAGCGTACCGTACAATTATTACAATTATTCGTTAAAGTACTTTATAAATATAAAATATAGAAACATACATATTAATTTTAAATTTTTATAGATTTTTTTTTCTATAAATCAATCGTTTTAATCGCATATTGTACTTTTAATTGATATATTTTTAATATTATATATCCAATTATTTATCTTAGATTATATTTTGGAATACTTTTCAATCAAATTCAAAATAGAGTAAAAAATCATGTTTAAGGCACTTTCATGATGTTAATACAATAGTTGAAAAGTGTAATATAAAAAAAATATCATCTATCAATACCAATATTTTGAAATTTAATGTCAAAATAATAAAATAAATATTAAACATAAAAAATTAATTATTATCTACCATTATGAATATTTTATGTGATAAAAAGTAAAAATATAAGAAAGAAAATAATTTCTTTATCCTATTAGTTCAACAGGAATAAATCACATATATAATAATAATAATAAAATAACTTATATAGAAAACATTGAAAGAAAAATTAATAAGTAATTAAGGATAAAAGGAAATAAATATATAAAAATATATAAGTTAGAGTTTTGAAAAAAAAAACCTTTACTTTATGAGTGTCAAAAAGACTATATTTGAAGAAGGTAGGGTTTTTTTTTTTTTTTAAACATTATAATCAACTAATATGGTTGCACAAGCTTTTAAGTTAATAAAACAAGTGAGAAGTTAGCTTAAAATAGTTTGCCAAACATAACTAAAATTGTGCTAATTTTATCGAACCGCATTCTGAATTTTTAAGCTTTCAATAAATTTGAGTTTATGTAAACATATTACTAAATAAAATATATTATTTTATTAGAATACCTCATATAATGGTGTATTTATCTATTTCAAGCTATTATTTGAGCTCATGCTCTTAAAAAAAGTGATAATTCTTCAGTTCAACCAGTTAAAAGTTACGTGATGCATGTTTGAAGAAGAAAGTTGTTTAACTTAGCCTAAAATTATTGTAATTATGCATGTACTTAAAGATGATTGGTGCAGTTTTCTTAATTGCAGATTTTTAGTGAAGCTGAGTTAGAAAAGTATGAAAGAATTTAAATGATGTTTACCATAATTTGCAGATGACATGATTCCAAAAAAGGAATTGTGGAAAGGGCTGACCCTTCTTCTTTGATGATTATCAAGCCATGTGAGTTCTTTATTAGGTGGTTTGTTGGGTTGGGGAATGGCTGGTATTGTAGGTTCACTTTGACACCTACCAACAAAGGATGAAATTTGAGGAATACCATTTGTTTTATTGTTGTGTCCAATTTTCTTAAATATGTTTAGTATTTCTTCATGACATTGATGTTCTGCTAAAGATCTTGCAGTTAAGCCAATGCTATCTTGTGTATCAATGTCTGCTCCTAGCTCTATAAGGTACTTCACTATCTCAGCATTTCCCTCACACACTGCAGCATGGAGAAGTGTGGTCATTTTACTACTACTTTGTGTCACATCCCTACCACGTTCAATAATTTCCTTCAGAATTTCTATGTTGTTTTTCTCAATAGCCAATCTTGCATAATCAACTACATCATCAGATGATATTTCTGCACCATTTTCTACAAGAATTTTCATCACAGTTTCATGTCCACCCTTAATTGCTTCCCATAGTGGCGAATGTCCTTCCATGTCTGCATAAATAGAGAGTAGTTAAAGGTTGCACCAACTAATAGGTTCAAGTACCAATACCAACATGCATATATAATGTGAAAAAAAAAAAAATTGTTACTCATAAACCAAAAGGTGTGACAGATGAAATGATAATTTAGCTTTGAATTTTTGTTCCAAAAAAGATTAATGGGACAGATGAGAAGTATTAGAAGTGGACTTTAAGTCTAACTCAGTCTTACAAAACTAGCCAGCTTGTAAAATGAGGTTTGCAGTCTTATAAACTATTAAAAGGTCTTTTCTCTAGTTGACGTGGAATCTCTAATAAAAGTATTGTCATTTGATGATTTATATCCAAAGTTGGCATTCATGTGTTGGAAGGTGTGGACAAAAAGCATGGATGATTTGAAAGCTAAAACCTTTTATTTAGTGGTAATTGAGTTTCCAAAAAGTGTGTACCTTTGATGTTGGGATTTGCTCCATGTTCTACAAGCACAAGTACACAATGTTCATTGCCTTTGCAAGCTGCAATATGCTGTTACATGTGAAAGTAAAGTTTTAAGAGTCCAATATATAGTAGGTTTAAACATATGTGTATGTGTTCACACTAGAGGAAATCATATTTGCTAACCAATGCTGTCTTTCCATTGTTATCTGCTTCAATAGGATCTGAACCCTTCTTTAACAATTGATTCAACAAAATATCATCACCTCTACTTGCTGCAAACAATAAACTAACTGGCAAATCCATTTTGCCCCTAGCCAACATTGCTTCTGCCTCTGCCAAAATTTCATTCATCAGTGGATTCCCTACTTCATGCAAATGCTGCACCAAGGATTAGAACATGTCAAAATAACATTGAGAATCTCCTACATAGGAAGCAATTATTTGCTAGCAGGCTCCTAAACATGATTTGTGATTCTAATCACATTTATAAAATTTCACTTCAACACATATATAGGAACTATGTTCAAGTCATGCAAACAAATTGCACATTATATTATAAAGTACTGCATCAACAAAATATTTTCTAGAATTTGTTCTTCTTCTAAATTTATATTCTCTTATGATCTTTTAAGATGCATATATATGGAATCTCCACAAATAAATATGTCAAGTAACCAACTATTGAAAGGCCAACAAAAAAATCAAAATTTGTTTAAGTAAATCAATACACACACAAAACTAAACAATACTCAGTAGTGTAATTTATAGAAATAAAAAGAAATCTTTCATGAAAGATCCAAAAGTTTTACATACTTGAAGAAAATTGTTTATGATCATTGTTCCATCTCCAACATTTGAATGAGTAAGATTTAGAAATATGGTCCGATTCAAACGTAAGATCTGGCTCAATCGCTTGGTCCGGACTGTGAATAATTGTGGCTTATAACATAAGACTCCTATTTCACCAACTACATCTCCTGGTCTTACTTCTCCAACAATCTGGTATAATTGGATACATGTTTTGTTAGTCATAGAATCAAGTCTTTTCATGAAAGAAAGCAGTTAAAATAAACAAACTTACCTGTTCTAGTCCATTCTTTTGAGTGATAAGATCCTGTTAGTAACCAGAAGATGAAATTTAGCTTGCATGTTTCTCTTTGAAATAAGTTATTAAATAGATAATGGACACGCAAGAAATCACCTATTCAATGTACATTAAAAGGTTAGTCATGAAATAATGTCTCAATTTCACTTTTGATTTCTTAGATTTGATTGCAATAATATTGCTCTGCTTTGTGTTTCTTTGGTTGGTTTTACTCAGATCTTATAAATTTGGAAATCTCAAACGATGTTAAACTTATTGTCAAATCTTATAAATTTGAAAGACATAGTTATTCTAAATACCACTCAAAAGCTTGTGTGTGTGTGTGTGCATGTAGAACACAATACAATAAATTATAACATAACAAAGTAGATAAAAAAAAGGGCAACACAGCATCTTACAGCAGCTCCTGTAATGAATATATAGAAGTCTGTTGGTGCTTCATTTTGCAAAATCACATCTTCCTTTGGAGGAAAATACTCAGCCTTCATCTCTGTGACCTTCAAATTTAAGCATAGTCAAATAAAACGATCTGTTTATTAAAAGTAGAAAGAACAACTACAATCAGATATGCAGACAATTATTCCATGATCCTTTTATTCAACATTATTAGTCTCTCTTATTACAAAAATTCTTAATCCCTGATTCTAAACCAAAGGTCATATATTTCACATTATTTTTCACCCATATTTTAAGTTTTTTTTAACAGAAAATCGGTGTAACACCCTCAAATTTTTGTCATTCTAAATATTTGTGTTTCACCAATTGAAGTAACATAATGCAGCAAAATATGAGAAACACAAAATATTACCAGTTGAAAAAGTAGGTCATTTGACACTCCATGGAACAAGTACACTTTGTCAATAATTGAAAAAAATAGGTAGTGTGAGATGCTAGACTGAATGGCTTTTGGAAGGGAATCAATGATCTCTTGTTGTTGTAGTCCTTCTAAATCAGTTCTATACCTCATAAGCAAATGAGCATATATTTGTTCTTGCAAACGAGCAGGCAAGCGATTCCTATGAGCAAAATTTGAAGCAGATTGAACAGTGTCTCTCTGTTATGCCATGAAAGCAAACATTTTCAATTAAAACTATATAATTACCGAACCTCCTGAAAATGAAAACAAAAGAAATATAGTTTGCATAATGTTTTGAGACTCAGAATTCTCTTCCTTTTTCTTTCCTATAACAAAACTCTATTAGCAAAGTTTTATACTGTGGTCACAATTTTATCCTAGTACTTGATATTGTAGGAGATTGCAGACAAATATGTGGTCCCAATTGTAATCATATTGTATTCATAAAAACATCAAAAACCTTTATATAACCTAATTCATGACCACTAATAATTTCTTAAAACCTTGCTTAAAAGGATTAACTATAAAGAAGGGATGGTGAATGACAAGATACACTTACATATCTCTTAGTTCTATCAGTCCAGTGGACAACCATGTTGGTCATGTTGCCTATCAAGTATGAGGTGAGTCCAAGATTAAACAGCATATACAGAATGGTAAATATCATTTCTTTTGTATTTATAGGATGTAGATCTCCATAACCAACTGATACAAGGGTGGATATGGACCAATATACAGCTACAACATATTTTCCCCATAAATCTTGGTCGATGGCCTTAGGAACAAGTCCAAGCCATGTAAGTTGTGGATCATCTCGTGCAGCAAGAAAAAAGAAAAAGCATGCACAAGCATGCACTGCGAATAGAGTAACCTACAATGGCATAACATCATAAGATAGGTTGTTTTGTCATATGGTCAAAACCTCTACCAAGAAACTGACTGCAGTATAAGTAAGTACTTACACATGTAAGCTTGCAGCAACGCACCCAAAAGTAGCTATAATTTCGGTCCTTTTCCAATCTGACACATTAAGGTATAATGTAAGAAAAATTAAGCAAACTTTGGACCAATTTTCATGACACGTTATAATTTCTTGTCCATCTCTTTCATTTTATATATCACGTATTCTACTATAATTAACTTCACAGTTTAACTCATTTACAAGGGTATATAAGAGGTGTAAACCTTAAATACGAGTTTAAATTTTTCAATACATAAAGTTTTTATATGGTCTTTGCATGCATACTTGTTGTAGCATTGATCACATCTATTCACAGTTTTTCTTATTACACTATTTAAGAGTAGAATCACAATGTAAAACAGTGCTTTAGAAGAATGTGAAATACTCATTCTCCCATACATAAAAGAGGCTTTTCAATGTGTGTCGAAAAATATAATGTGAAATAATGAAAATTTATCTTATATAATAGTTGAGAAGGAAAAGTTTGAGTTATGGCATTACCTTGCAAACATGGCACTAACTCGATGGAGACGCCAAAGTCGGAGAATATTTAAGTAACTATAGAACTGAAGAGGAGGTGGCAACATACTACGAACAACTTCATATGGAACGCAAGCAATGACATCCAAAATCAACCAAGACTTAGCATATCTCAAAGCAATGAGCTTGTGATCATCAACTAATAGATAAGTAGACTTATCAAGGTAAGCAACGAAGAAGGTGAGCACAATGTCAAAGGCGAAAAACCCGTTTACAGCATTGTCGATTATAGCTAGTGCACCCTTTGATTTTTCAAGGAAACCAAATTCAAATGGACATATCCAAGCTGTGTAGAAGACCAATATTAGCAGAAACTTGGTCCATATTCTGCAATATATGTTAACATCACACACATATATATATATTTGTAAACAGTACCATCATATGTACATGTAAACCATTTCTCTCCCTTAACATTCAGTCATTAGATTTTCACCATCTCATGCTTCATCATTTATAACTGTTTGACCTTATCTAACTATTACAAAGACGTCAAATTTTTTATCTAAAATCAACTCAAACGAAGGCAAATGTTTCTGAGAAGAAAAAGTACTTGTCAAACATGGACTAAAATATGCGCAGTAATTTGTTTCTGTTTCTGGTGTACAATGACAAAAAGGTTTTAACCCAAGTTTCTATAAATTATTTTGGACTTTAAAGAGTTAAAAATGCAGTGTGAATGAGACAATGTTAAAATATTGTCTTTACCATTAACATTGCGTTTGTTTGTTGGTTTTGAACCCTTTGAAGATAGCTAGCTACAAAGTGTTGCTTGTAACAAAACCATGCTTTGGAATGCTTGCAAAATGAATGAAATGGACATGCAAACGTGCAGAAAATCTTAATTACCTGTAACGACGATTATATGGAGAGATGATACGACGATCAAGAGTTGGTTTGCGACTACCGTTATTGAGGGCAGAGGCACCGAGAGAAGGAAGAAGAACACCTGTGAGACTGTATTGGCTGCCATCTTCTCTTGCCTCAAGCTCTCCCTCATTGGCAATATCATCACCGTTCTCTTCATCATCACGACCACACAGTCCAAACATCTTCTTCGTCTTCCTTCTTCGGCTTGATGACATCGTTTTCTTCTGTCACACTTTTGTTAGAAAAAAAGGAGAGACACCATGTGTCTCTCCTCTTCTCTACAAATAGGAATTGCTAATAATTCATCTTCTCTTATCCCTTCCTCTTCTTCCCCTCCTGCTCTTGTTTTTGTTGATTGGCGTAGGTTAATGATGCCATTTTTTACTCTGTGGCATCAATGAATCAATCATAAACTAACATTATAAGTGTTTGTTTTATACGATGAATATATATAGAATATCTATGTGTCATAATGTGTGTGTGTGTGTGTATATATATATATATATATATATATGTATGTATGTATACCTACCCTTTTGTGTTTGAAGGATCCAAAAGCTATTTTCTTGTTTGGAGGTTGGTTGCTATTATTAGAAATGCATGTTTCGTAAGGTATCTTTCTGATTAGCCAACATCTGACATGTTTGCATGCTCGTTTGTTGGTTGTGTTACCACTTGGCAGTGCCTTCAACACTGATATAGATTCATGCATGAAGCTATATTTTTGTTAAAATCTTGATTCTTTTGGGATATCTTAACATGCAACTCCAACTACCAACTACACCTAGAAGGGGACCAAATTATAGGAAGAAATTTATTTTGTACAAGGAAAATAAACAGTGTTGATATCAGTTTCCTATGCTATGTTATTTTCTGTGTTAAAATTTGTAGAATATTTTAAACGAATTCACATTTTTAAAAAATAGTTAATTTAGTTATTGACATTTTAAATTTTTAATAATTTGTATTTTTTTATCTTTAATATTTTTTAATTTAATCATATATAGTCTTCTACTTACTTGTTTCACACCTAATTAATTAATTAATTAATTAATGTTTGAAAAGTGAATAATGAGTACGTCATTTATGGGTATCCATTATTTTAAATGAAAAAGGGAAATCATCTTATTAATATTCAGATTTTATTATTTTTTATTAAAAATTTACTAATTCATTAATAATTTAAATAATATATACATATATATAATGTAATATATAATTAGAAATGGTCTTATAAAAGGGCTGGACAATTTTCTAAAACAGGTCTTATAAATAGGATACAAATAATATAACTTTTTACAAAATATCTATTAATCATATTATAAAAATCTACTTATTCAAAATGATGAATTATGTTTTTTTTTTTTATATTATACAACCAAGAGATATCGAAGCTTTTAACTTTTTGAAAAGTGAGAAGAATAAATAATATTGTATTTTGTTCATTCTTCTGGAATGAAAATTTCCGCAAATTGCCTACAACTTTATATATTGTTGGTTTGCTTTTGCAAAATAATTTTTGGAATCATACAAAAACTAATGATAGAAAGAAAGGATACACTACAAGAAAACTAAAACTAGTTACTATTACTCATTTAACACAATTGAAAAAAAAAAGGTTGATATTAAGTTGTGATTAGTGTCAATTTTATTTTTTTTTTGCCAAGAAATCAACTTGTTAACAATGGCAATTGTTATATTTACATGAGCTTTACGAAAAAAAAAACATTACTAAAATGAGTTATAGGCTCACGTCAAGTGAGACACTATATAATAAATATTAATAATATTTTCTTATGATATTACAGTTTAAGATGATTTAAAATAGACATAATTTAAATATTTATTTAAAAGTAATATTAGTATAGTCATGCTAATGTGACAAATTTCTTAAACTGGTATAATTTTTTTTTTAAATTCTTGAAATGGTGCATTTTTTATTTATTTTCGGATATGGGTAAATCGTGGGCATGATCATTGTAAAGAAATCTCCTGGTCCTATTTCAGGATTTAATATAAGATTAAATGAAAATGAAATCCTGAAAATAGGATACAATTTTAATTTACTATATGAAATTATGTAGCCAAATTTTCAATTAATGAGTTAAATTAATACAGTGGGAATACTGTAAGATCTTAAAGTGGTTAATATTCTTCACCCATTCCTCTTCTATTTTGTTTGGCACATGTGATGCATTGCTAATGTGCAACTAAATACACAGTTACAAAAGTGATTTTATTTATTGATAAAAATTATTGAAATTAAATTGAAACAAATGTGAAGTTAATTTGAAATTAAACAATAATGTGATATTAGTATGAGATATATATATTGAAGTAAATTAAAAGTAAGTTTGATTTTGAAAAGAAAAATTAAATTAAATTAAAATTTAGTAATAAAATATATTTAGCAAAATTAAGTTTAAGTTTAATATTTGAATTTAGTTACTAATATAAAAATAAT
>Ga0209700_105063_pt1 | contig 22811 bp, 19 predicted proteins | sample SiratroredBW_FD_187528 | JGI IMG/M metagenome (GOLD analysis project Ga0209700, IMG submission 187528) | Root nodule microbial communities of legume samples collected from California, USA - Siratro red BW (SPAdes) (version 2) | ecosystem: Host-associated > Plants > Roots > Nodule | place: USA... | reverse complement strand
TTTTTTTTTTTTTTTCTAAACCATATAGTTAATTTTTTTACAAACACTTTGATTTTTAACCATAGTCTTATAAATCTATTCGAATTATCTTGACAAAAAAATTAATTTAAAATCATTTCGAAAGTAAATTTAATCAATAAAAATAAGTTTATAAGGATAAATTTAAAAAATTCAAAAACATTAATAGGAGAAAAAATTAAATATTTTTTTATAAGTTGAAAAAAGCAATTTATGCATCATCTACTTTATAAAATGTCTTCCTGTTTTATTTCTGAAATAATTCTTTTAATACCTCAGTTAGTTTCAATTTATGCTGATATTAATTTCATTTCCATTTTTTTTTCTTTCTAATATTACTTACTATTTTTTTTTTCAAACATCAAATGTGCATTATGTGAATATTAATGGAAAAGAATCGCGCATGGATTATCGTAATTAAAGAAGTTAATAATCTCACTTATTTGAGTATACAACGATAAATGTTAGTCTGTTTTGTCTAGTTGTCAGATTTTTCTTCCCATTTTTATTGAACTTCCAATTTTATATAATATTAATTATTCTTTTGTTACTCTATTCTCACTCGTCACCTATTGATTTACGTGTCTATATATTGTGATATAAAAATAAAATAGAAGGTCCATATTATTAAAGTTTTAAAAAATATTACATTTATTAGTTCTCCAACACTTAAAAAATTCCGGAGCGAGTAACTGGTTGTCTGGTTAAAAAAAGCTCAAAAGAGTTTTTTCCGTTTAATTTTTTACAATAAAATAGTTTTTTTTTTAATTTAAAAATTGTTATTAATAAACTTAATTGTGATTTTCAATTAATTCTAAATTGCACGTATTTCTTAAACAGTGTTTTTTTTATGATAGTACTGGTTATCAACATCCATAAATAGTTAAAAGAAACAGAATATTTTTCTTCCTTTTTAAATGTCTTTTTATAGTTCTCAGAGAGAAATAAAAAATGTAATAAATTTTCCTTATTATATAATAATATAATAATAACAAATATTTGTTAAATTTTTAGTTTTATTCTTTTAACTTCTATATCACTGATACATATTTAAACTAATTAAAAATGAAGTAAATGATAAAAACTAATTAATATTATTTTGAACTTTGAAAATATTATTATAAAAATAAAATGTTTAAAAATTAGACAATTAAAAAAAAAAATACAAGAAGAAAGATAGGTAGATACATGATAGACCTAGGGATTATTTTATTTGAAACATATGACTCAAATTTGTTTATAAGGTAGATAGTTGAATACTAAAAGATGACGTATTTTTGAAAAGGGCAGGAAAAATAATCATTGTAATAAAATAAAGAAAGAAAAAATTGCATTAAGTATCTGTAATATAGTAGTAATATTTAACTCATTCCAAGGGTACCTGGGAATATACTCTTTATGAAGGTTGGACCAAACCAACTCATATGGTTGGAGAATGTTCCTTTCATTACGTTCCCTGTTTGATATATATATATATATATATATGAAGAGACGTTTATACTAGAGATTTGACCATTTTCATCAAATAGGAAAAAAATCAATCTTTTTCATTATTTTATTTATCTGATATTATGTTAATAGATAATAAAAGTAACTGTTTATTATTCAGGAAAATAGAAGATATAAAATGAATGTCAGTTGAATTTTCTTGATGTTTTTATTTGGAAAAGTAAGACAAAAAATCCAAGACCGTGAAAAACTGAAAAAAAAAGACAGCGAGGGTTTGTTATTTGTTAGATAGATTTTAGTTGTGTTTTTCTTTTTGTTTGGGTACGCTGTTATTTATAATTACGAACGTTAAAATTAGGAATTTCACATTCCGTGTAGGGTCCCACTTATCCTGACACCCAATCCTTGCTGTAATTGATTCATTCATCGTTGAAGTTTTCTCCTTTTCCTCCTTTTTGTCCCTTCTTCCTCTTCAGAGGGCATGTATGTACCTTAATTTGCAGAGAGATTTGTGATTCTTATGCTAAGGTGTTTGGAATGTGGAACATTTTAATTTTGTCCTCTTTATTGTGCTTTTTGTCCCTTATGATCCTTGTTTTTTGTACCTTTTGAATCATGATATGTTATGGCTTTGCTGGTTTTTGAATTGTGCTATCTGGGTTCTCCCCATTCTCCATTTTGTATCTTTCATTTCTCTGTTCTGTTAGTTTCCAATGAAACCGGGGGTGTTCACAAATGGTGCTTTTGACTTTGGTTTTCAACTTCTGATGGCTTATTGAATGATGTTTTTGGCTTCGTCGTCGTTTGATCATTCCATTGCATGAATGAATCCAAAGAAACTCATTGCTTTATCCTTGGAAAGTCAGTTTTTTTTTTTTTTTTTTTTTTTTTTTTTTTTTTTTTTTTTTTATTCTGTTATGTTTTGGTTTCTTGTCCTTTTTCATTAGTGGGGTTTGAAAGAGTTTTATACAATACATCAGTTAAAATTTGCTTTCAGCATGAAGTTCTGTCTTTTTTTTACAATTCTGTCTGAATTCAACGTGCATTAAATTGAAACACATGGAATTTACTACTTCTTCACGACTTTTTTCATATCTTTTCTTCTTGTTTTGAATGAAGTTTCGTCATTTTATGTTATTAATTCAAAATCCTATTTACTTTGCTAGATAAAGGAATTGCACATGGGGAGGAAAGGGTGGTTTTCTTCAGTGAAGAAAGTTTTCTTTTCTGATTCGAAAAAGGAACAGGTATGTATCTGACATGAATAGAAGAAAATTACCTTGAAATGGGATAATATTCTCATGCAAAACAATTTTGTTTGCTCATAAAAAACAGAAACATCCCCCTCATCATCATCATCATCATCATCATAAGTCAAAGTTAGGATGTTTTGGGGCTTATCACCCAGATGATCTAGAAGGAGCACCAATTGCTATTGTTCCCTCACTTCCTCCTAGAAAAGACATCATACCAAGAAGTGTGCCAGAGAATGAACAGAACAAGCAAGCCTTTTCTTTGGTTTTGGCCACTGCTGTGGCTGCAGGGGCTGCTGTTGCTGCTGCTGCAGAGGTTTCTCGCCTCTCAAACACGCCTCGTCATAATGAAAAAGCTAAACAAGAAATGGCTGCTACCACAATTCAAACAGCCTACCGTGGATATGTGGTATGGAATTTTATCAATCCTATTTATTTGGAACAAACAATGATACACAAATGAAATAACCAATAACATGGAAGGTTCATGTTATTTAAAAAATCATTTAGTTTGCTTTGTGTCTGTGCTGAAACAACATTGAACTGTGAGAGACTTTTATATGTAATAATCTTTCTATGTTATGTGTGATTTAGGCAAGAAGATCCTTGCGAGGCTTGAGAGGTTTGGCGAGGTTGAGAACATTGGTGCAGGGGCAAGCTGTTCAAAGGCAAGCAGCTACTACCTTGCAATGCATGCAAACTCTTTCACGGTTGCAGTCTCAGGTTCGTGCAAGGAAGGTCAGAATGTCTGAGGAGAATCAGGCTCTTAACCGGCAAATGCAGCAGAAACGTGAAAGGGAAATGGACAAGTCGCAAGCTAATGTAAGTAATTTGTATGTTATGTTGGAATTTATGTTATAGGGAGGACATCAATGAGCTATGCAAATACACTTGAGATGTATATTTGTCTCAGAGAATGCAGCTTATACAATAATGCTTCTGTTTGTGTTTCTTCTTTTATATATGATCATGTTTTCTGATTTATCTTATATCAAATTGCTAAGTGTTTTCCCCTTTTTTCTTCATTACCCGCTTCAAAACTTGAAGATATAATTATTGTTATGCTAATGTTCTACCGCCCTTAAATTTAGTTCTAAAGTGGCAAATACTTTTTCAGCAAATTGGAGAAAAATGGGATGATAGCTCGAAATCAAAGGAGGAAGTTGAGGCACAGTTGTTGAACAGGCAAATAGCAGCAATGAGAAGAGAGAAGGCTATGGCTTATGCATCTACACATCAGGTAAGAAGAGTCTGCCTTGTAGATTCTAATGGAACAAGAGAAACGAGTTTTTGATCCAGTTATATTTTGATGCCTCAATTGGTTCACAGTTAGATCATCAATGTAGAATTTTGTTCAAACTGAAAACCAGAAAATAGGCTAAAAATGCATGTGTAGACTAGTAGAATATAAATTATCTCCTCCTATGTATAACCACTTATTCTGTCTCTCCAACAGCAAACATGGAGAAACTCTTCAAAATCTGCTACAAATGCTACATTTATGGATCCAAACAATCCTCACTGGGGCTGGAACTGGCTAGAGAGATGGATGGCTACTAGGCCATGGGAGGGTCAAAACACTACCTACCACATTGGTCATGCATCTGCCAAGAGTGCTGCAAGAAACACCATGTCAGTTGGTGAAATCACAAAATTATATTCTCTCCGTGACCAGAACAATGATGCCAAAACCTCCCCAGCAAACCAAAAACCAACTCGTCCTCGCAGCAACGATTCCCCTCCAAAAAGAGCCTCAAAGGTCCCACTACCCAATGGAACAAGGTCAAAGGCATCATCAGGTGGTTCATGGGGTAGTGATAGTGATTCAAAATTCTTATTCAACAAAACCCCAGAAAACAATCGCAGGCACAGCATTGGAGTGTCACCAGCAAGAGATGATAAGGAGAGCCATGCAAGCTCTTCACCCGTATCATCCACCAAGGCTGCAAAGGCCAAGCCATCATCCAAAAGGAGAAGTTCATCATTTGCTCTACAAAGAAATGGAACACCAGAAAAAACAGCTTCTGCTCCTCTAAAGAAGAGACTCTCTTTCCCTGCTTCTCCAGCGGGTGCAAGAAGGTATTCTGTTTCAACCAGGCCGGGAAATGTGGCTTCCAACAAGAGTGTTGCCAATGCTACCATCCCTGAGGAGAAAGTGAGAGTGAGAAGGTAGAGATGCATCATGCATGCCATTGGTGTACTTAGAATAGAAACATGAACCAAGATTAATCAAATTATAAAAGGTGGCATCAATATCTTTTATAGTAGTCTCTATCAACTTTTCTTCACAAGCCATGTTGTTGGTGCAATGGGAGGAAATGCAATAAAATTTGACTCATCAAGTATTCATTTGATCCCCACAGTTGTCTTCATAACCAATGCAGATAACTTTTTCTTTTACTTTAACTCATTGTAGTAGTGCTATTTCTGATGTTATATATGTATCAGGATTATTGCTTTTGGGGGCGATATATATACTAGTTTTATCTCAATATATACTCTTTTATGTAAACATGTACTCCATTCTTTATCCCCTTTGTAAAGTACCATCAATTATTCAATGGAAATTGTTCTTTCATTCCATGTTTATGTTTTGAGAAGCATTAAAGGCAAATTATTCTGAATTCACAAAAAGCGTACACACTCAATGTAACATTTTTATTAAACTGAAAAAGTAAAGAATGAACTAAATTTAAAAATTTGAATTGAAATTTATGGTGAAATAATGAGATGATGTGAAGACAAGACGTTGATAATGGTATGATTAGAAGATGTCGGTGGGTGGTGGTCAGAGAATACCAACAGCGACCCATTGAATTGGTGAAGACGGTTTTAGGACTTGTAACCAACGGTGATCTTGGTAAAGGTTTTAGGTTAAATGTCTCTGTGACATGAACTTTTAATAATCATTGTTGTTGTGTACAACAGGAATGGTTTTCAGAATATTAATGACATTTGTTCTCTCAAGAACATTGCATTTTCATATATTCTCCATCACTCACTTTCACTACTTTTGTTTTCTTATATCAAATTAGACATTCAAGATTAAGTGAAGTAAAACTTTTTTATTTGAAAAAATATTTAATTAAATTCACTTAAAAAAGTAAAACATTATAAACCAAATATTACCAAAAATATATCATTGCTCTTGTCAAGTTACAATTGCGATTAATTAATATATTTTTTAAAAATTTGATTCATTTCCACCCATTTTTTTTGACTCCTAAAAAGGTATAAAGGAAACCCACTTTAATTATTAGCTTGATAGGATTGTTGATGATTTGATTTTCTCGAAATGGTTCAATGTTTTTATGAACAATTTATATAAACAATATTCGGCTAAATAAATATAATATTCCAATACAGAAGCCACGAAAAAAAAAAGATTGCTAACCATCTTCAGCCACAAAAGAACAAATTTTTAGGAAAAAAAGTTTTATTGAACACATATTTTGTAGAAGAGAATTCATTATTTGTTTTTAAATGCTTACAATTTGAAAAATTTGCACCGTATATGCAGCCATTGAAAGAAACTCTGGTGGGTCACGATGTGTGGTTAACTGCAGAAGAGATCAAGCCTAAAAAAATTCCAATTGTCCAATCAAAACTTGAGTGTGTGATGACTATTGGCAAATACAAAACCACATGGCATGAACCTGACCATTGAAAAACTTTCTCAACTCTGAATATATTATTTATAATAATAATAAATATAATATATTTGAACAAGTCATGCATACCAGTTATGCTTTCAAATAAGCATTTTGTTGTTTATATGTGTATGTTGTGTCTTTTACTTTGTTGTTTTCCACTTGTTCAACCCCTGCAATTACTTTTCACTCTGCTTGAGTTGAGCCATTTCACTTCAAATTTCAGTTCACACAACAATTTATCTGATAATGCCATCGTCAATAACAAGGAGGGGTAACAACCCTTCAGTGGTGTCCCCAATTCTCACTCCTACATGGCCTTGCATCAGCTATTATCCATTCATCAGCATTCATTATTCGTTATCCAAAACACAATAAAAAAACCTTTTAAATTTTCATCCCAGGTGTGTACAGCCTCTATATGGATGTAATGTTGTACACAAATAACAAAAGAGAAATGTTACTAACACATTTTGCATAACACCCCATGGTAATATAAGGAGTACCATGTTAATATAAGAACACACACTTTCTTCTATTTATTGACATTTATTAAATAAAAAATAAGACTCCAAAATTTTATATAATGGATTTCGGATAATAATAATAATAGTAAGAAAGGACTTGTTTACAAAAAAGAAGTGCACATAAATTATGCATTTATTTATTTTTATTTTTCTTACATTAAATGGTTTTAATTTTTGTGAATAAAGCGAAAAAAGGTAAGTAAATAAAGCTTTGCAGTTTCTGTTCTTTGATTCTCATTGTGCTTCTTGGTACTTAATGCTCTTCTTCCTCTGCCACCCATATCAGTTTCTTGGGCGAACTCTGTCCTAAACCACCGCTTGATGCTCTTTGTCTCTTGTCAATCTTATCCAAATTCTCCCCTTCAATTCGTTTCACTCTTTCCTTTCTTCACCACGTCATCTTACCTTTTCTGTATCAAAATGGGTCTAATCTTGAACCGAAATGTGCAATCTTTATTGGTCCCGTCTTAAGAGTGGATTCTTTTCTATCTACGTGCTCGATTGGGTTATCCGTTTTAATCCCGTTGTCGTAACAGTTTGATATTTCTCTGTTGATTTCAATTCTTTTTGTTAATTTTTTGCACTCTCAAGTTTTCTTTCTGATAAGGGGGTAGAAAAAGGCTGCGACTTTTTCAAAGGGTAGATTAGAAATGGTGTCAGGGAGCGACCCAGTTGAGTCTTTTTTCAATTCCGTTCAGGTTGTGAAGGAATCGCTGTCGCCACTGGAAGTGGGTTTTCGGAAGGCGGCGAAGGATCTTGAGCATTGTTTGGCAGGGCCAAAGAACAAGGTCAATGGTGTTTGTTTGATTGCCCCACTGAGGGAAGGTAGTGAATTTCAGATCTGTGATGTGAAGAAGAAGAAGGGGCTGTCAATGAAGGCTCCTTTGAAGGCTTTCTGGGGCATGTTTTCACAGAATTCAGGGAATGGTGGTGGTAGTAATAGAGCTCAAGTTGGTAAAGAAGATGGGCCTTCTTGCACCAATTGTTTGCAGTTTGCTGTGACTTGGTCTTTGTTGGTTAATGGGTTCCTTCAGTCTCTGCCACTTCCTTTCAAATCTGGAAAGAAGAAGTGCCACAAAGTGTGTGATGAAGATACGTTGTGTTCTTGCATGAAGCCCACTGTTTCATCATGTGAGGTGAAGCAGGATGAATCCAAGGGGGTTCAGTTTGGTAGAGCAGTTTGGGAGAAGGGTGTGAAGAGGAAGGATGAGAAGCATGTTTCACTTGAGTGCGTTATAGGTTTTATCTTTGATCAGTTATCTCAGACTATTCAGAATCTTGATCATGGGGTGCAACAAAATAACGATGACCTTGACTCTGGGAAAACTTGTCTGCCCCAACCTTCTTTTCCTCATTTTGGTAATGTGAATGCACTTACAGGTTTCTTGGAGGAGCACAAAGTATATGTGAATGGTTTCTTCGGGAATTTGAGGTTTGCAAAGGTGGGTGGTGTACCATCAACGGTGCCTGGAGAAGAAAGCCCTTTGACAAACCGGGAGGGAGATAATAGCAATAATAATAATAATAGTAATGGTAATGGTAGTGGTAATAATGAAAACAAGGATGAAAGCGGAGGAAATTCGCCACAGAAGGTTGCCAACAACATATTCAGTATTCCTCTCTCAAATGTGGAGCGTCTAAAGTCTACACTTTCCACAGTTTCATTGACAGAATTGGTTGAACTGCTACCACAACTGGGAAAAACTTCTAAAGACCATCCTGATAAGAAGAAACTAATCTCGGTGCAAGATTTTTTTAGATACACAGAGGCTGAAGGTGTGTCATATTATTTTCCGAATTTGCTTGCATAAGATACCAGCAAACTCTTCTTAATAACTGCAGTTATCGATTGTTAAAACATGGAGTCTTTGGAGTTAGGATTATGGTGTAATTTAATTATTTAAAATAGTGAATTCATTTATTAGAATATACATATACATAGGAATAGGATAGAACATGCTGGTATGCATGGACAGGGAAAAGATATATGAGAAATCTGTTTCAGCAAATATGAGAGTATAGGTTAGGTATATTTTTAACTGTTAAAGGAACTGATATGAATTCTCTGATTCTTGTAAAGATATTGTCAATTAGCTTGAACAGTAATGTAAGTCAGTTTAATAAATCTGCTAATGGTTTTCAAATGCAGCGCTTTGATTATCTGAGACCAAATTGTTTTTTATAGATTTGATTTAAATGTGAAAGAGTGGAGATTAACTGGCTGATTAGGAATCATAGGAATGAAATATGAGAATGCTAGGGTTGTGGCCTAGGGTAGACTACAGATGGAATGTTGGCTTAAAATTCATAGACGAGACAAACAATATTGTGAATGTCAATGGAGAAGACCTTGCGAACATTTTAAAAAATGTTTTCAAAATTTTATCATCAGCATTTTCATTCCAGTATTAACCCCTTAGCAGTTTTTAAACATTATATTACAAAATAACTTCATAAAGCAAAAACCTAAAACCACAATCAAGCAGGAACTTATTTTTTCTGGACTAGTGTTTGGGAATTGCGGCAATAAATCTCTGTATGATCAAAATTGCAATAAGAAATCTTGTTTGAATATAGACAATCAACGAATATATTTCATGCAATAAACAACTTTATTACAAATGGGTAGAGGGCTCTGAATCCTATCAGTTGTGATCTTTTAGCCTTTTTGTACCATATGCTTAAGCTAATCTGCTTCTGACATCTTTGCTTGAATATTTAGTTACAATTTCCTGTTTATTTGTTGTGTATTGTTAGAAAGGATCTTAGGCATAGAAAAAGAGAACTTGAGATCTATTTTTGTTATTAGTTTATTATTTAATTAATATATATATTGTTACAGAGTTCTTTCTATAGAGGAAGTTAATGGTCCCAATTGAAAACCGTCACATATGGTACTAGGTGTTGACTCAGTAATACATATATGATAGCCAACTTTTGGAAGTTGGTTAACAGATAGAGAAGATAGGGTAGCTACAACACCGGATACTAGACTATGTAGAGACTGGGTACTTTATTTATTTATCGTGTATGCTGATTTCTTTGTGGTATTTTCTGGAATGAAAAAAATTGACTTTTCACTTTCATTATGGTATAGGGAGGAGGTTCTTTGAGGAGTTGGATAGAGATGGTGATGGCCAAGTAACTCTGGAAGATCTAGAAGTAGCAATGAGAAAACGCAAGCTGCCACGAAGATATGCTAAAGAATTTATGAGCCGTGCGAGAAGTCACTTGTTTTCCAGGTCTTTTGGTTTGAAGCAGTTCTTATCATTAATGGAACAGAAGGAGCCAACAATTCTTCGTGCATATACTTCTCTTTGTCTAAGCAAGTCGGGGACACTGAAGAAGAGTGAAATATTGGAATCACTAAAGAACGCAGGACTCCCTGCAAATGAAGACAATGCTCTTGCTATGATGCGATTTCTGAATGCAGATACAGAAGAATCTATTTCATATGGACACTTCCGCAATTTCATGCTTCTGCTTCCCTCTGATCGTCTTCAAGAGGATCCAAGGTGAGAGAAATATGATCAATTACTTCTCAAAATCTGTAACATGGATTACTCACTGTAGAATATGGCCTTGTCTAAATTTTAACTTGTGAAAGAAGTTCTATTAAAATGTATTTTTATTTTCTTATAAATACTTACTGAGAACTTTTATCTAAATTGGCCTTGTGTGTGCTAATGGTAGGTTGTTATCCTGAAGTTAGACGCTTTATGTCTTGAGTACAGTTTTAAATGAGGTAGAGTAGTTGCATCAGTGCTCAAATGTAGAGTTAAATGAGCAAGGGTCCTAACAATTTTCAGAAAGATGCTGGTTCAAGCCTTTGGATGGGGAGGACACCACCATTAGGAGAAGGATTAACAGTAGTGTATATGTGTTTTGTATATAAGTTGAAGTTTTTCAGCTTCTGTTTGTAAGCAGTAGATTAGTTTTGCCAGCTGTAGTTACTTATCCTTTCTGTCTTGTCTGTTATAGGCAGTTACAGTCTTTGTTCTATAAGTACTTGAACTCTCTCAAGAGATTTAAGAAAATCAACAAAAAAAAGTTCTTTCATTTCTCAATTTCTTTAAATTCATGGTATGAGAGCCAGTATATTGAACTTCAGTGTTAACTGGAGGAGGAACAATAGTTGCAGTTTTGGAGTGAGTGAGATTCAATGATGAAGATTCGAGGATGAAGATTCAATGTGTGGAGCTAGAAACTCTAGGATTTAAATTTTGTTACACAACTTAGAACTTTGAAGCACTTTTGAACTTGAAAAATTAATGATTTCTGTAGAGACTGTCAATATCATCAATGCTTATGCACCATATGTGGGATTAGAAGCACTTTCAAAAGAAAAGTTTTGGGAAGGAATATTTGCTGGAGTTTATTTAAGGCTGTCCATGAGAAGAAAAGATTCTCCTCGGTGGGGATCTAAATGGACATTTAGTAGTGGGGCAAGGAAATTTATCCAGGAGTTCATGGTGGTTTTGGATAACTAAACGAGAAAGTATAGTTTATTATTGATTTCTCAATGGCATATGATTTTAAGTTTATAAAACACTTGTAAGAGTGGAAGCTCAAGGTTAAGATTTCAAATTAAATTGTTTTTAGTATGAAACTTTGATAAAAGAACTTCCAATGATTGTAAGAGGATTCTATTCTTACTAAAAAAATAAGGGTCTTATCCTTTATCTTTATTTTTAAGAGCTGTAATCAGAAAATCTGACAAGCAGTCAATGATTAAGATTCAGTTAGTAATTTAATTTCGTCAATGTTCAATCAGTGATTAAAATTGATCCTCTATGTTAATGACTATTTTTGGTTATACTTTCAGGAGTATTTGGTTTGAAGCTGCAACTGTAGTTGCTGTTCCACCAGCTGTTGAAATTCCTGCCGGAAGCGTGCTAAGATCTGCATTGGCAGGTGGCCTTTCCTGTGCCCTGTCTTGTGCCTTACTGCATCCAGTTGATACAATTAAGGCATGTTCTTGAACTTTGATGAACAATTCCATATTCCTCTCATAGCCATTTGATTGTTTTGGCTCCTTTAGAGGCCTCATCGTTGTCTTATTTCGTATATTAGACTCGAGTACAAGCATCAACCATGTCCTTCCCTGAAATTATTTCTAAGCTGCCAGAGATTGGAAGGCGGGGTTTATACAGGGGGTCAATCCCTGCAATTCTTGGACAGTTTTCAAGGTTGTTTATTGATCTCTTTTCAATGCTTCCCTCTCATTTTCCTTTATTTTAAAGCAAATAAGCTGAAAAGAAATTGTTGTTTCATGCTTCATTAATGCCTTCCATTGACAATGAAGAGTAATTATTTTCCTTTCAAGCTTATGCCACGTTTGATGTTGCAGCCATGGCTTGCGAACTGGGATATTTGAAGCAAGTAAATTGGTGTTGATAAATGTTGCTCCAACACTGCCAGAACTCCAGGTAATTTGTAAAGCTTATATGTCTTCCTTGTATTAGTTAAAGCTGTTGCTTTGTTAAGTGGTTCTGCGATAAATTTTTCTTGCTTTCCAACTTACCATAAATAAAAGCATGAAAAATCTGTCACTCTGTAATAAGCTAATATTTTTCACTTAACTCCTTGTCTCTATTAAAAGGGTCGTCAGTGAGGCAAATGCTTTAAACTGAGATGTTCACACCTAATCGATCAATGTTTTTCAAATTCTATTTAGTCCTTTTCAGTACTCTAAAAGGTTTGTCCTTTACACTTTGATTGGCCTTTAAAAGTTAATTTTTACATTAGGGTGTTCATAATAACTTCATTATGTTGTTTAATAGGGGTCTTCTTTGTTGTCCCTTAACTAAATCCAAAAGTTTCATGTACGAACCCTTTTGCAGGTACAATCTGTAGCATCATTCTGTAGCACATTTTTAGGAACAGCTGTGCGGATCCCCTGTGAAGTGTTGAAGCAAAGGTTACAGGCTGGTCTTTATGACAATGTGGGTCAGGCTTTAGTTGCAACTTGGGAGCAGGATGGTCTTAGGGGCTTCTTTCGTGGAACCGGAGCTACCCTGTGCCGTGAGGTTCCATTTTATGTCGCTGGCATGGGGCTTTATGCTGAATCTAAAAAGGTGTGTAACTTCCATGATTCAGCATGCTTGATCAATCTTCTTGTGTTCGTCAATACTATTTTCATTTTGATTTATGCATTATAGTATCTCTTTAACCTTGGTGTTCGGTCTCTAACTGAAGAGAAAAACGTAATGTGATTCATGCGGCTAAACTCACCTAGTGGTATCAGGCTTTGATGTTGTCTTATAAAAATTTGTTTGAAACTTGTTTGTTAAAATGAATGTTTTTATTCACCCAATTATGTAGGAATTTTATCACTTTAATGCAACAAATCAGCAGCAATAAATTAAGATTGTGTTAATATTGAATAGGTTGAAAAACATCAAGTTAACTTGAAGCCGTGAAACATTGATCTTCAAAGTTGTGACAACAATTGATATATGTTAACATACGCAAGAATTATAGGGAACACCTTACTCATAAACCAACTTGTGACCATTCAATAATAATGTTAATAATGAAAATAAATTGCATGTAGGCTTTGCATATTATATTTGCTTGGCTACCAGTGAATCCACCTATGTTTCCACTCTGAAATGGTTACTGAGTGTGGTGGTGCCTTTGATTTTAGGTTGTTGAACGTCTACTAGAGAGGGAACTGGGTCCCTTGGAAACAATTGCTGTTGGAGCTTTATCTGGCGGCTTGGCGGCTGTTGTCACAACACCATTTGATGTCATGAAAACTAGAATGATGACTGCGCAGGGCCGGTCTGTGTCAATGACCTTGGTAGCCTTCTCTATACTAAAACATGAGGGACCCCTTGGCTTGTTCAAAGGAGCAGTTCCCAGGTTCTTTTGGATTGCACCTCTCGGAGCCATGAACTTTGCAGGTTATGAGTTGGCAAAGAAGGCTATGAATAAAAGTGATGATGGCAAGCCAGGCAGTTCAGAGTAACATCTTGAGTGTTTCAGCAACCAAATGTCTGGTGGAAGTTTTGAGTTTACTGCAGCAATCAATGGAATAAGGTCATTGAATTGCTGCTCTCAGATACACATTTTGTTTCCCTTGTTCATTTTCTACTTTTACAAGATTGCCCTTTGTAGCAGCAGAATCAAAAAGTATATTCATCGTATATTTGCAAACTAAAAAGGTTCAATTTTATTTCTTCATCTATTGTACAGATTTTACTTCTTTGTATCTTTTTTCAGCTCTCATTTTTTTTTTTTATTGTTTTGTTGGATCAGTTTGTCACCACAATTTTATATTTGATTTGCGAGTCTTCCATTTATTTGGTTACAATCTTGTATTTGACTGTGTAGTTTTTGGAACATAATTCTTGCGGTTGAGACTGAAGCTTAATTGGAGTATATCTGGGGTAGCAAGTTCTTTATATAAATTTGTGCATACGCTAAACCCACATGACTGATTAATACAATACTTTTGTTTTGTTTTTTATTAGAGATAGTTATGAGATTAGTTCTTCATGCAAGTAACTGTTGACAAAGTCTAAAAATTTCATACTTCAGACGATGAATTTTGTTTTAATTTGGTTTGGCTGATTCCATGCATCCAATCTATTTATTCAGGCAATACCCAAGTTTTATTTTTGAAAAGGAAAATATTTAACCCAATTTAGTCTCTGGATTCTTCCTGCACCTCCATAAAATCTAAAATATCATTAATACCTTTATGTAAATTATAAAAATAGGTATTTGATTCTGTCGGATTGAGCCTCCAGTATACAAATTTTTTGGAATTGAATATCGGATGAGGTGAATTCTAGGATATAAAATATATACCGGATTGTAATTAAGGGGTTCAATCTGGTACGTAATTTTGAAACTTATCTCATTCGATATATTATTTTTAAAAAAATTGTATACCGGATGAACGTATGAGTAGGATCCAAATATACAATTTGTATACTGAAATGCATCCCATTTGATATACAAATTGTATACCGGATCTTATTCATCCATTAGTTAATTATTTAGTATATAATTTTTTTAAATTGTATAGCGAGTAGTGTGTTTTGGTATATAAAAAAATAAAATACATTCAGGATGAAACTCCAATCCGATATATTAATAAGTCAAGGACTTGACCTTAGTTTTACTTATGGGCTTGCAATATGTTCTTGTGCATTACTATTCCAGCATTGTTGGTGTGCATGTGCGTCACTGCTTGGTTCTCGCTCCATCTTTCTTCATATTTTTTTCCAAGTAAATTTTTCTCCATTCAAGTCCAACCCATACTCCTGCAAACTCAATTGGGTGTCTTTCTCTTTTTCCTCTTTTTTTTTTTTTTTTTTTTTTTTTTTTTTTTTTTTTTTTTTTTTTTTTTTTTTTTCTTATTTTTACATTTGATTTCTTGACATGCATTTTTTAAAAACATTGCATGCTACATTACAACATTTAGGTGATATTGGAAATGAAAAAGATTTGATTTTTGTTTGTCTAGAGTCAAATGGGTGGTGTAATTTTGTGTGTGGATTGTGATTTTCTCTACTTGGTTGATATTAAGGAAATGAGAGACTTGAATGAGGACTAGTATGCTATCATGTGTGTTCAGCACGACTACGCTCCAAAGGAGACTACTAAGATGGATGGGGCAGTGTAACTGTGTACCCAAGAAAGAATTGGTCTTCAATGGTTCTCTATAACTATGGTCATCCAAAGAATCGTGTGCTCACACTCCTGAGACTGTCAACACAGACAGGTGCTTTTCTTCATAGGTTTCAATGGCAGGTAAATAAATTGAATCAGAAACCAACATTAATTCCGATCCTTATATTCATTATTTTGAAACATACATAAGAATCACGTCATCTGGTATCCAATTTTCAAAAAGTTTTGTATACAGGATTGCACTTTGTCCAGTACACAATCTGAAAATGTAAATGAGGTAGAGCGTATTATGAGGTTATGTTAATTTTCATTAAGGGTGATTTTGATAATTCAAATTATGTATGGAGGTGCAGAACGAGATCATGGAGGTGCCAGAAGAATTTGTCAAAGAAAAGAAGTCCAAAAAGTTGTGTTAGCAGCCCAAGAGAGCTTCTTCCTACACCTCCATGATATCCTTTACTTCCATACCATATACAAAAAGACGAAATTTCCCTTGACATTAAATTTAAAACCTAAAATTACCGTTCACCTTCTCCATCTCTAATTTTGTTAACCTACACCATTCTATCTGCCAATTTCAGTGCAAACTCTCTTGTTCCTTCATTTTGTTGCAGTTACAAATTACAGGTTTAATTTGGAGTTGAAATTGAAGACATTATGATAGTACATCGAAGGTGGGTAGCTAAGCATAGAGGTATATTTTATTTCGCAAATTTACATGTTTTTAGATTTTACAATTCAAAAGGCAAAATGAGATTTGAATGGCTTCCGGATTGTAGAATCCGGAAGGTGTTGTGATTTTGGATTTTTTTACAAATTTTACAAAATGAGATTTTTTAATTTTTATCAAATGTAAAAGCTTTCAAATTGAGCATTCAAAGAGAAAGCAAAAATCACAACACTTTCTAGATTTTACAATCTAGAAGTAATTCAAATCTTATTTTGCCTTCCGGATTGTAGAATTTGCAAATTTTTGGAGTGAACACAATATGGTGTTGATGATGAGGTTTACAATTGTTGCATACAGGTGGAAGATGAGTTGGGTATTCAGGTTTTCACCTCACCAAGAGTCTTGTCAAGAGTGCTGTTCAAGCCTTGACAATGAACCTTCAAGCAATGACACTAAAGATTCTGTTAGTGTGATAAATGGTAAGGTTCTTTTGGGATAAAGAAGAGAAGGAGATGTTGCCCTTTCTCACTGGACTATTTCTTGGTAAGAATAAAAACCAAGAAGAGAAAAAGTTAATCTATTGAAAAGAGGGATTCAATTTCAAAACAAGAATAGAACACTTTTATGTACATCCTTGAGAAAGGGCAGTTATTGATAGGGTTGGCCAAGAAGAGGCTCAAGAAGGGTGATAGGATCCTCATTATTAGTCTTGAAACTAGGTTTAAGTGCAACAACTGTGTTTAGGAGGTGAAGAGGGACTTGTCTGATACTAATGTGTGGAAGGACTGTATAGAAAGTTACCCTCTTGACTCCACAAATAACCCTTTCAAGGAAAAATATAATTGGATCAATGACGAATATTTTATTATAAAATTGTAATTAGTAAATTTTATACTTTTCAAACTGCGAAATCTAGAAATCACCACTTCCGAATTGTAAGTTCCAAAAGACATTTCACCGTTAAATTTGAAATTAAAAATTTAATGAAGGTGCAGGTTGATAACATGGAGTCCCAGTAAGAAACTCTTGAAGTCCAAGTGTGTTTTTACACCAAAGAAGTATAGTTCCTTATCAGGCTTGGAAACCACTACAAAATTGTTCTAAATTAATTGATACATTCCTTTAAAAGGGTGCAATCCCAACTACTCCCACCAGCATCCCTTGCATCGCTTCAACCCCTCCACTCACTCACCTTTTATCGTTTGATAGGAAAAAAATCCACAAAACACAGGTTACACTGAATATACCTAGTTTATTGAATTATTTTCATCCCAAGAAAGTACACAAAATATATGACAAAGGAATCACTATTCCTTTCCCACAGGGTTACACCTCTCAAATCTACAATACCCAAAATTGTCCCCAACTCTCTAAGTTGGTCTCATTAAATAGACTAACCTTTCCCAACCTTCTTATGACACTAACAACCTTAATTGCCACCCCTCCTCCCCTCCCACACACACCTTATTTTCTTTCTTATATTTCTTTCTATGGTATACTTTTAATTCTTTTTTCTAATTTTCTGATTCTTTGATATTACTCCCCTCTTCAAAATCCACCTTGTCCTCAAGGTATTCTGGGAACTGTTCTTGAATGGTTGTTGTATCCTCCCATGTAGCTACTTCTATTCCACCTTCTTGCCATTGAATCAACATCTGTTTCATTGACTCTCCTTGTCTATTCACCATTCTAGTCTGCAGCACCTGCATTGGTACTCAGATTTCTCCTCTCCCTTGCAAACTTGAGGATAATTTCGATTCCACATGTGCATTTCCAATAACTCGTTTAAGTTGAGAAACATGAATACCAAATGTATCAGGGCACCCTATGGTAATTGTAGCCTATAAGCCACTTGCCCTATTTAAGCTATGACTCTAAAAGGGTCATAGTAACACACAAATAGCTTGGGATTGATCCTTATTGGCATGGATTGTTGTTCGTGTGGCCTAATTTTTAGCTAAACTTCATCCCCAACCTTAATTTCGGATGGTCTCATGTTACAGTTAGCAAAATTTGACATGTGATCTTGTGCTCTCTATAAATGGTATGTGAGTTGTTTCAAAGTTTCATCCCTATTTATCAGATCTTGTGCCACCGCCTCAACCACTATCCCTCCTGGAATGTAGCAAGTTAATGATGGAGGCACTCTCCCATGCACTACCTCAAACGATGTTCACTTTGCAGCTCCTTGATAGCTGGTGTTATACCAGTATTTTACCCATGTTATAAACTGCATCCATGTCTTTGGTTGTTCTGAACAGAAACACCTTAAATATGTTTCTAAAATTCTGTTCAAGACCTCTGTTTGTCCATCAGATTTTGGGTTGTAGGCGGTGCTCATATTCAGCTTTGTATCCTGCAGCCTAAACAACTCCTTCCAAAACAAACTCATGAAAATAATATCTCTATCACTCACGATAAAAGTCGGGATTCCATGCAGCCTTATCACCTTTTTTACAAACGTTTCTACCACTGATCTTGCTGAATAAGGGTGTTTGGGATTAATGATATGACCATACTTGCTGACCCTATCCACCATCACTAAAATGGCGTCATAACCAATGGATTTAGGTAAGCTAGTGATAAAATCCATGCTGATCTCTTCCCACACCGCTGCTGGGATCGGCAAAGGTTGCATTAGACCTTGAGGTAAACTTGCCAAATATTTATTCTGCTAGAACACATGACATGCAACCACAAATTCAGTTATTGTCTTCTTCATCCCTATCCAATGTAAAGATTGGGCAATCCTTCTAAAAGTGCGGAACACTCCTGAATGACCTCCTATGGGTGTGGTGTGAAATTCCTACAACAATTTAGGAATCCAAACTGACTTGGCTAATAATACCAACCGGCCCTTGTAATGTAGCTTACCATTCTCCAAAGTATACTTTCCATTTGATTCGGGGTTTTGCATTAATTCTGTCACAATCTTCTGTAGTTTAGAATTGCGACAAATCACCTTCTCAATCTCCTCCAAATATCGCCAATAAGGTAAATATATAAGTCCCAACTCTGCTGCATTTCCTTCCTCTTCACCAAATGCCCTGGACAAGGCGTCAACCACCTTATTAGTCACTCTTGGTTTATATATAATATCAAACTCATAATCCAACAAATTGGCTAACCAATTTTGTTGGTTTTGAGTTGTAATTCTCTGTTCCAACAAGTGTCTAAAACTTTTCTGGTCAGTACACATCATAAACCTTCTTCCCACCAAATATGACCTCCAATGTTGGATGGGTAATACCAATGTCGTCAATTCCTTCTCATAGATTGACTTGGACATGGAAGTTTCAGCCAATGCCTCACTAAAGAAAGCAATTGGCTTCTTATTCTGAGATAGTACTGCACCAATACCTTTCTCGAAAGCATCACATTCTATAACGAAAGACTTACTAAAATCTAGCAAGCTCAAAACTGGTGCAGTGGTGAGTGCTGCCTTCAGCTTTTGCATAGCCTCAGTGTTTTCATTGGTCCATTCAAAACTGCCTTTCTTCAATAACTGTGTAAGAGGTCTTGTCATCTTCCCATAGTTATAGGTAAACCTACAGTAGTATCCAGTCAAGCCCAAAAATCCTCTCAAAGACTTTATACTCTTGGGTATTAGCCACTGTTCAACTTCTGTCACCTTTTGATGATCCATTTTAACCCCCTCTTCAAAGATGATGTGGCCCAAATACTACATCCCTCTTTTTCCGAATTCACACTTATTTTCATTAGCAAATTTTTGTTGTTGTAATAGTGTCTTGAGTATTGTTTTTATTTGTCTCAAGTGGTCCTCCCATGTCTTGCTATATACCAATATGTCATCGAAAAATACCAAGACAAACTTCCTCAAATAAGACTATAAAATAGAATTCATAGCACCTTGGAAAGTGGTTGGTGCATTTGTAAGTACGAAAGGCATCACCATGATTCATAGTGCCTATGGTGAGCGCGAAAAGTCATTATATGGATATCCTCGTCCTTCATCCGTATTTGATGGTAGCCCGATCGTAGATCTATCTTAGAGAAATAACATGCTCCGTATAGTTCATGCAACAGTTCTTCTATTATGGGAATTGGAAATTTGTTGGGTATAGTTGCTTTGTTCAAGGCTCTGTAGTCAATGCAGAACCTCTAGTTTCCGCCCTTCTTTTTTACCAATACGACAAGACTTGAAAAAGGATTGTAACTGGGTCTAATTATTTCAACCCTTAGCATTTCTTGCACTTGTTTTTCAATCTCTGCCTACATCACATAGGGATATCGATATTGTCTCACATTCACAGTTTCAATCCCTTCTTCCAAAGGGATTTTGTGATCCACCTCTCTTTTGGGAGGTAGTTCCTTGCATTCCTCAAACACTTTGTGACATTCTCTCAAGACTTCTCTCAAGACTTTGCTCTATAGACATTCGTGCCTCCTTGTTCATGTCTTCTGTACTAACATTTTCTACAATCCACAACACAATAATGGTCATTATTTCTCTCTCCTTTTTCAAGGCTTAGAGGGTCACTAAGTTCTTCCTCAATGAAGGATCATCCTAGATATGCACTACTTGCCCTTGGTGCTAGAATGTCATGTGCAGTGTTTTCTAATTAACCTTTACATCTCCCAACGTGACCAACTATGTAATCGCAAGTATTACATCCACTCCTAATTCATAAAGATAAAGTCTTTCCTTGATAATATGCTTATCTAATCTTACTATCACTTCTTTACAACATCCTCTAGTGCCTTTCCAAAACCCGTCACCCAATTTGACACTATAAACAGGTGTGTCCTCCACTTTTAGTCCCAGTTCTTCCATCAAATCTTTTGAGATGAAATTATGGTTGGCTCCACTATCAATCAAGATTAACACTTTCTTTCCTCTAACCTCTCTTTGTAATTTCATGGTATGTGGTTGAGTTAAACCTCCTGCTGACAACCCAGACAAACTCATGAACTAGTCCTTCTTTAAATCACGTCCTCCTCTCTCCCAGTCCATTGCTTCCTCCTCAAGTTCTTCGCGCAAATTTGTTCTTTCCGTAGATTCCTCTTCTTCTTCGCCACATATACAACCCTTAAATTTTTGTCTGGACATTTATATCCATAACTATGATGTCCTCCACAATGAAAACAACAACCTTCTTCTCTCCTTTTCAAATATTCTGGATATGGCAGTGTTTTGGCCCCTCTATTTTTCATTCCATCTCCCCCATACATATTGGGCCTCACTTCTCTCACATCATTGACGATATCTTTTCTCATGTTATTAGCAGTGTTGATTGGTTCTGATCTATTTATTCCTTTGTGATTTTCTAGCCTTGCCAATATTACAAGGCCTCCTACATATTGAAACTGGAAGGATAATAGCTCTGCCCTCCACATCCGTCAAAGTAAGTAGTTTCCTCTGAGTCTAAGACAATCTTCATAGTTCTTGCCAATTCTTTAGGATCATGCGGACGTATTTGCTGTCTAATCTTGGACTGCAATTCCACAAGAAAGTAGCCCATCATTTGTTCCTCCGATACCGCTGGGGCTTGAGAGACCAACAACTCAAATTCTTGAATGTAGTCTTCCATACTCCTTTGTTGTTTAATCTTGGCCAACTGCTCAAATATTGAGCTTCTTTCTCGTCCCCCAAATCTGCATCTCAAAGCTTCAGTAAAATCTTCCCAAGATTGATTCTTCGTTTATTGTCTCCAGAATCAGAACCAGTGGTTGGCACTGCCCTTCATACTAATGAATGCCAGTTTCAATTTGTCCCTGATAGCCACTTCTTGCAACTCAAAAAGTTTCTCAACCCTTGAAATCCATCCCTACGGGTCCATGCTTTGAAAAACAGGTAATTCCACCATCCTAGTCCATGTTTTAGCCCTTTCTTCTTCATCCTCTTCAAAATTGTTCCCTATTTCAACACTTATTTCTCTTCTTTCTTTGTCGTTTATAAACATTTTACCATTCTTTGAGCTTTTATCCACTTTCTTGGAAGCTTTTAACATTTCTTTGATCTTCTTCAATTCTAGTAGGCCTTCTTTGACCATGCCCATATCAGTCTTCAACTCCACAATCACCCTACCTTGTCCACTGACCCATTTTTCTAAAGCACTCAATCGTCCTTCCATTTTGCCGCACGTGACTCACGTTCGTTTAAAGAGATTCGGCGGGTCAGACTAAATTGATACGTTCCTTTTAAAAAAGTACAATTCCAACTACTCCCACTAGCACCTCTTGCACCGCTTCAACCCCTCCACTCATTCACCGTTCACTGTTTGATAAGAAAAAACCTACAAAACACAGGTTATACTAAATATACTTCTTTTATTGAATTAATTTCCTTCCAAGAAAGTATAAAGAATACAACACAAAGGAACCATTGTTCCTTTCACACAGGGTTACACATGTCAAATCTATAATATTCAAAACTGTCTCCAACTCTCTAGGTTGATCTCATTAAATAGACCAACCTTTTTATGACACTAACAACCTTAACTGTCTCCCACCTTATTTTTTTTTTCCTACTTTTAATTCTTTTTTCTGATCCTCTAACATTAATCTTGCAAATTAATTTCTAAATAATTAATGACTAACCAGTTTTTTTTTTTTTTTTTTTTTTTTTTGTTTTTTT
>Ga0209700_105061_pt1 | contig 22814 bp, 12 predicted proteins | sample SiratroredBW_FD_187528 | JGI IMG/M metagenome (GOLD analysis project Ga0209700, IMG submission 187528) | Root nodule microbial communities of legume samples collected from California, USA - Siratro red BW (SPAdes) (version 2) | ecosystem: Host-associated > Plants > Roots > Nodule | place: USA... | reverse complement strand
AAAAACAAAAAAAAAAAAAAACAAAAACTAGAGAAAGAAGATAACCTTAATTTTGAAAAAAGTACCAGTGACAAAATAATGAGTGTTTTTTCCAGTTGCAGCTTCCAGCGCGTATTTACCACTTTCGGTTGTTTCTTTCAGGCTTTTTATGGAAAGACAAAACAATTATGATCAACAATTTTTTATGACAAATTTTCTTATTCTTTGGAACTGTAACCAACAATTCACCTTAACAATGTTGTATGGTAAATTTTGATTTGACTTTTGAATTTTTAAAATTATATTTTAATAACTAATTTATGATTGGAGTTAAATATTAAAAGAAATGGTCTTTTTCAAAGTTAACCATCAATACAAAATATATATTTTCTTAATAAGATATTTAAAATATAACACGTATCAAAATATTTAAAAGAAAAATAAAAAAAATACTAGTTTAATATTACTTTTCATATTATACTTTCATTTAAATTATATTTTATTAATAAAATATTATATATAAATAAAATAATAATATATATTAATATTAAATAGTGTAAAGATAAATAGTATATCAAAATATTACTATTTTAAAAAAAAGTTCAAGTTTTATAACAAGTAAGTTTAATTATTATAATGTAACCTAATATCATCAAATATTTTAAAACAAACATAAATATTAAAAAATATGATAATTTAAAGATTTTTTAAAAGAAATTAACATAAATTTAAATTTATCTTTCAAAAAAATTAATATCACATTAAAATTTTATATTTTATCTCTATTTTTCATACATTCTTAAATTTTTATTTCTTTTATTCCTTTACTTCTCATTTTTATTTTTATTTCCTTTTAACATATTCACTCAAAATCTAAAATTTATATATATTCACTGAACATACATTTAAATGTACTATTTCATGTGTAATTTTACAATAGTTTTGTACAAAAATTAATGTATTTAGATATATGACATGATTATGTTATGTGCAAAATAAAAGTTATTTTCAAATTTTTGAATGGATAAAATGTGTTTTGTATTAATGTAAAAAGATTCCAAATAAATTAAATATGTATTGCAATTTTTTTATATCTTTTACCTTTATAAAATTTAAACATATATTTTAGGCTGTAATAAAAATTAAACATATTTTTTAGGTCATCGTGAGTATTAAAGACGAATAAAAAGGCGGTATTAACTCTTAAATTTTATAATTAAAAGTGATTTTTTGTTATGTGTATATATATTATTTTAAAACTATCATACACATAAATTGAAAATGTCATTATTTGTCACCAAAACCTAAAATAATATCTTTAAATGTAATGTAGACCTAAAAAATATGATAAAATTTAAAGAGACCAAAGTAACCCAATTTTTTTGAAAGAGATACTTAATATTATAGGAATTTCACGGGACACAAAACCTAATTTATCCCTTTAAAAATTACTGTGACTAAAATCAATATTTAAAACACTAGGATTTATTGATAATATTAGTAGAAAATAAAAACATAATTATAAGAAAATTAAAAAAAATGAAGTGTGTTCACCCAGTCAAGAAGCGCGTTTCCAAATTATCTAATCCAGTATTTTGGAAAACGTGCCATTATGATTAAGCTAAGATTGATACGTCAGGGACACGTATGTGGATATATATATATATATATATATATATATATATATATATATATATATATATATAAATAAAAGTGTCTTATTCCATTGTTTACACCGTCCTATTTATTTATTCAAACTTAAAAGAGAAATAAATATTTAATATTTTCTTGGTGATATATTTTTTTAAACGAATTGAAGATTTCTTTTTTCATTCAACTTTTTCTCAAGACTGTGGTTCTTTTATTTTATTTCTGATTTTTAAGAAATCTGTAAATTTGATTTAATATTTAATTTTGCATATGTTTTAATTATTATAGTATGATCAAGTTGAAAAATAAATATAACATATGCATATAATTTATCATACGAAATTTCATTATTAAAAGTATAAATAAATTAGATAAATTAAACAAAAATTGAATATTAAACTTAAATTATAGACTTTTCTATATTTGAGAACAAAAATTGCAAAATTACTTATCTTGCTTAAGATGATCATATTTAATATATTACTTATATTACGATTGATAACAAAATTTGATTTACTATTCAAAGTAGATAAAAAAAATCATTATCATTCTGAAATGATATTTGTAGAATAATTTTTAAATGTTTTTTCTGGAATGATTTTCAAAATGTGAAAGCAAAATCTTTTTTGTTTTATTTTAGATTTTAGAATGCTTTCTAGAATAGTTTACTTTGAGGTTCGCCTTTACCTTGAGGTTGTGCCAATGCGACGTTTTACTTTTAGTGAAAGTTCGTCTATCCACGTAATATATTAAAAAGATTTTTCTGGAAGGTTTTATTGTTTCGAACTTATTCCATGTAATAAAAATTGATAATAAGTTGTATTATAAGACGTTATAGAATAATTAATCTTTTATAATAAAAATTAACTTCAAATTACACATTAGAAGTACCTAGAATCCTTATTCTGAGATCAGAAACATTTTAACATAATTTAAATTGCATTCTTTTTAAAAAGTAATTTTCCTCATTTCATTATAATAAGAAACACTGGAAAAAAAATGTAAAATTGCCCAGACTTCGTCTCCACTTAATGAACCATGTTTTCTTTATCTTTTTTTTTTTTTCATTTGACTTGATGGCTTTTTCTTTAGGGATTGGAAGATGACAGCAAGTTTCTCCTTCACCAAACAGCTATGCACCCTTTGATCAAATACTCACCTTTTTATTTCCCACGTATGTTTTTTCTTCTCCACCCCCATTTCTCCACCAAAGGATTATGCACTCTTATTTGGAAATATTTTTTAAATATTCTCTAATAACATGCCTTAGCTATTTAGCTAAACTCAGATTCATGAATGTGATTCGATCTAAGACGAATTCTTCCTCCACCCCATACCTTCTTCTTCTGCCCCATACCTTCTTCCTGCACCTCCATAAAAAAATTAATTTCTAAAATATCTATATTAATTTCCAAAATATCTATATTAAAATATTTATATTAATTTTCAAAATATCCATAATAAAATGATCTAGGTATTATTCAGTCGTGATTCAAAATAATAATTGAATAACACCCTTCCAGTTTACAATTTTTTTTAAAATATAAACTGGATAGAAATATCATCAAATTGTCATTTATAAAATAAAATAACAACTAAATAACATTTTATCAGGTTATTAAACTCTCAAATCACAAAAATCATTCTTTACTATTGACAATTCCCTAATTACCAAATTAACTATTTTAATTAATAATATCACTCATAAATATTAATTGTTTACCTAAGACTTGTTTAAAGTTTTAATTTAAAATTTAGATGACACCGTGAACGATATATGAGAGTTATAAAGATGTAGATGATAGAATATAACATTTGACTTTTTCAATTTTAAGGTAAAGATATTCTTGTAATTTCATAATTTTATATTTAGTAGGGAGGTGCAGAAAGAGAGTATGGGAGGTGGAGGAAGAATTCGTCTTCGATCAATATGCCACAATGAAGTGAATTTAAGCCCTGACTCAAATAACCAATTAACCATGCCTTATTCCACGAGATAAAGCTAACTACATGGTAATGGATCAAGAAATGCAATTGGACTCAAAATATAAACAAAGGTATGACATATTTAAAAGACATTAGAACAATTCAAACGATGAGACTGCATTAATTCGGAAGGCAAACGTAAGCCTAAACTCCAAGATCTTAATCCTCCGTTTCCAAAATCAAATTGGAAAGTTTGAACCCATAAAAAAGAAGGCATAATCAGTTCCCGAAGGAATATATAAGACAAAAAAAACGTCTCGAGCAAATCACATCAACCAAACCAATAAGTTTTAACATGAATTTCCACTCCAGTGCCCAGGGATGAAGGAGTCTACTATCTAATGCATATTTAAGATGTGTCAACCATGGAAAAACTCAGATTTTATCGGTACGAGTCGGGGCGCTTTGGCTTGCTTTGAACAACAGCTTCAATCTTCTCCATCACAACAGGTGTCAGTAATGGAATGACATCGATTGCTTTCATGTTCTCTATGATCTGCGCAAAAGAAAGCAGAAAAAAAAAATAAGATAATATTACAATGGCCATGTTCATTCTTGCAAGTTATATCTCAAATTAAGATTTACATAAACTGTTTTCATGGTCACTTAAACGAGTTGAACAAAAGAAACAGGAAGCAGAAAAAATATGAAAATATAAAGTTGAAGTCCACTCTTGCAGGCGAGTTAAAATTGTGCACGTACAGGGATTTGTAAGCAATTATTTCATTGCACAACTATATGTATGTACAATATATTTTTTCAATCCTCTTTATTACGAAAAAATAATTTCAAAAGTTACGAATATACAAAGTGCATATGGTTACAGGAGGACTTCTTTTCCTTCCGCTACTAGAGGGTACATTGGTTTTGTGTTTAGGCCAATCACTTTCAGAGGAGACCAAATCCAGCACGGGAGATAATGTTGGGAAGGATCATGCAAGACCACTATATCATTATCCGTCAAATATAGGTTCCATATCGAAATTTCACTAGGTGGTGAATGATGACATACTTAAAAAGGTGCTGGAGAAGCATCCGAAATTATGGCAGAGGCATCTCGTGGTGTTGAAGTGTAAGATTAACAATGGTGGAATAATTACTACATATGTCGTCACTAGAAGGAAGAGGTGTATAGTATGAAACAAACTCAAAGAAAGAGACATTAACAGGTGATAAGATTAGGAGAGAAACATCGACACCATTTTATATAACAACGAGCTAAGTTTCATAACAAAAATCTCACCACCCTTAAAATAAAGAAGAACAGGCACTAAAAATCTCTCCACACATAATCAAAACAAGAACAAACACTTATCCTTTCATCTCAGAACTCATCAAGAACAAAATTCAATAATAGGCAAAATGAAGAAAAATTAGGAAAAATGACCAATAATCCTAGCTCATAGGAATTGACATCTGAACAACATTTCAACATTTGCAATCAACATTTTAACAAATTGCAATCAACATTTTAACTAATTGCAATCAACACTTCAACAATGGATAAAGTAGCAATCTCCTTAAACAGCTAAAAGAACTAACCTGAGACTCCTTTGTAGCACCACAGATAACAGAAGAAACATTAGGATTAGCAGCACACCACGCAATAGCAAGTTGTGACAGTGGAACACCAAGCTCATCCGCAATTGGCTTCAACCCATCAACCTTCTTAAGCACATCATCCACCAATGATCGCGATGCCAGATTCTACAAAAAGCACCACACAGAGAGTACTTAAACAAAAGCTACAATAGTCAATAAAAATTAAACAAAAAAATCCCAGTCCCAGAACTGAGATTGTAAGCACAAATACCTCTAGTCCTAAACTTAACAAAATAATTACTTGTCTGAAAAACATTAAACTAAATGCCAGATCACATCAGCTAAAACGAGGATTATATAAAGATTTCATCAAATGGAAAAGTACCTTGTAATTTTCCAAAGCAAATCTGCTATCTGGCGGTATAACTCCTTTCTTGTATTTCCCAGTGAGCACTCCAGAGGCAAGAGGACTCCATGTAGTGAGGCCTATGCCATAGTTGGTGTACAGAGGAAGATACTCAGACTCAACCTGCATCATTATATAGTCAAATAAGGTCAAAGACCAGAGCCAAATCAAAAATAGAGTAATGAAACAAAAATAAAAAAGAAAATCCACCAATACAATACCTAAAAAAAAAAAAATCACAGAATTTCAATCATGCAATGAAATAACTAAGTAGTGCAAATTTACAACCTTGTGCCTGGACAAGAGATTATACTCAGGCTGTTCAACAATGGGCCCGACGAGGTCGAGTCTCTGGGCCACCGACCAGGCCTCGGTGATCTGCTGGGCCGACCACTCACTGGTGCCCCAGTAGAAAGCCCAGCCGTTGTCGATGACGTGGTTCATGGCCCGCACGGTTTCCTCGATGGGCGTGGAGGTGTCGGGGCGGTGGCAGTAGATAACGTCGACGTAGTCCATGTCGAGGCGCTTGAGCGAGGCCTTGGTGCCCTCGACAATGTGCTTGCGCGAGAGGCCCTTGTCGTTGGGGCCCTGGCCGCCCCAGAAGATCTTGGTCGAAACGACGACGTCGGAGCGCTTCCAGCCGAGCTCCCGGATGGCCTGCCCCATGATCTCCTCGGCGCGGCCGTTGGCGTAGACCTCCGCATTGTCGAAGAAGTTGACGCCGTGGTCGCGGCAGCACTGGAGCAACGACTTGGCCTCCTTCACGTCCAACTGGTTCCCGAAGCTCACCCACGCGCCGTACGACAACTGGCTCACCTTCAGCCCCGATCGCCCAAGGTTCCTGTACTGCATCGTGCTCATTCTCTTCTGCAGAGAAAATCTAGAGAGAGAAATCTAGAGAGATCTAGAGAGAGAAAGTGAAAGACACGTGAAAGTGAAAGTGAGTGAAGTTGCGTGCCAACTGTTTGAGATTTGGACGGAACTTGGAAGAAGATAAACTAACGTGGTCTTCAATTACACAACCTAATGAGTCATCATTTTGTGTTAGAAATTGTTTTCCCAAATTATCCTTTTGTTTTAAGAAAATTCTTAAAAACAAATCCACCGACTTTAATATCAGATAAGCATATGACGGAAAATTGGAGATCGAATCCCGTTATGCGAGATTGGGTTTTTATAGAAACTTCAAAATAATTTTATAATATTAAAGTCGAGTAATTTAAATTATTTTAATAAAACGTGTCTCAAGCGAAACTTAAGATAGTTGCGTTAAAGTTATTACATTTATTATCATTATTAATGTTACAGTTTTCAACGTTATAATACTTTTCTACAAAAATATTTTTTTACGTAGTTGTTAGAATTGTAATAAAATTTAAAATTGAACAAATAAATTTAATTAATTGTGTAGGTTACTTTTGTAGATTTTTTTTTTCCAAATATTATTTTAGAAAATAATTACTACATCCATTATCGGATTATTTACCTGAACACCCCACCTAAATATTTATTTTAATTTTTAACTTCAAAATGTTCCACGTTGAAAGAGCTGAAATTGATTTCTTCAAAGACTTCTTTTTTTAATATACTTTTTATTTATTAAAGTATACCATATAGGAGTAAGAGACCGAATTATCGCCTTGTTCTATTCAACTTTTTCACAATTTTATGAATGAGAGATTGTATTTTCCACAATCAGTTTTTACTCGTTTTTCTTTCTAAAATATATTCTAGTGTATATTTTAAGTCTTTTAAATTAAATTAAAATTTTATAATATAAGTATTTTTACATTTTATGTTAACTTAAGTATTTAATTCTTTCTTCAGAAAATATAAATATTTTAATATTTATAAGTAATTTACTTTTTTATTTAATAAATAAAGATATTTTAACGTTTTTAATGTTTAATTGTTATATAAATATTATCTTATGAGAAATATTATTTTATTTAAATTTTACCAGAACAATTTTTGAATTTATTTTTTAATTATTTTAGTTTCAATTAAAATTCTACATACAGATATCATATATTTTAATTAATTTAAGTATTTAATTTTCTTCAATAAATAAAAATACTTTAATTTATTTAATTTTTATTTGGAATTTTTATTTAAATAATAAAATTAAAAATACTATGTTTACATTGTGTAATTCGAAGATACTTTTAGACTCAAAGGTGTATTTTAAATTCTACAAATTATAATATGTTTTCATATTAGAAATGCATATTTTAGTTTGAAATGGATTAATTTGAAGTAGATTTTTAAATTACATAATTTAAAATATTTTTTCATTCTAGGAATGATTTGAACTTTTTCTATACCTATTATGTATTTCAAAAATACGAGTTTATAAACTTCTATGTTTTTTATGCCATTTTTATCTTTTTAAAGTATTTATCAATCCTTCATTTTATCTTTTGGTGCTTTCCATCAGATACGATTTTTATTCTCTCTTATTCTACCACCGTTTGTTTGCCGTTACACAATTTACATTATTTATTAAATTATTTTAACATTATACCTAAATATATTTTAACTATTACTTTAACACTATAACATAATGTAAAGTCTATTCAAGTGTATGTTAAATTTATTTCATTTTAAACTTGATTACGAATATTTTAAGATATAAGTTCAGCTTAATAGAAAAATGCATAATAAGAGAGAAAATGAAACTAAAAAGGTAAGTGAAATAATAATTTAAATATATCTTTGATCCTGTAAAATTAATAAGCTTTCATTTTTGTTACTACGATTTTGTGTTGTTTTTTCATTTCTACAAATTTTAGAATGTTCTTTTTATTCCCTATAAGATGTATGAATTTTAGTTTTAGTTATTATAAATACTTTTTTCTTTCATTTTCAACTTCAAATTTTTCAAATCATTAGTTTTAGTATTCATTTTAAAATAAACTTATAAAAAATATTTATTTATAAATTGTAAAAGTCTTTTTAGGTGTTTAAGGCTAATATTATATCACCTTACCAATTAATTACTCAATATTCGGTTAGTGATCAATTGATGTAATATAATATTAAGAATCAAAGTGGTTATTTTCATTTTCAAGAAATTAAAAATACAAAAATAAAATTTCAATTTACTTAATTTATATTAACTGAAAACATATTTAAGTGAAATATTTTTAATGTGTTTCACAATCAACATAAACTTATTTTGTGAATAGGTTTTTGGTAAGGAAAAAAAAAACAGAGGTATACTAAACAATGGCTTTTGCTTTCTGCACCCGTCATTTTTTAACCTGTACCTGCCTTTTTTAACCTATGCCTCCTTATTTCTCAACCTACACTGCCATAGTTGGACGAAATGACGGAATTACCCTCTCTTTGCTTTTTTCTCACTACACTTTGTACTGTTGTCGCCATCATTATAGCAGCTGTTGCATCGTCACCGCTATAGAAGATGAAGAAGAGAAAAACAATATTAGGAAGAAAAAGAGTAAAAAAAGAAAATTCTTTCCAAAATATATTTAATGTATCATAGAAAGTTTATTTCGAAAATTCATCCTAAAAAACATAGTATGAAAGGCATCACATACATTTTAGAAAGTTTGTTCTGAAAATCCTATTATGAAAAGTTTATTCAAAACATATTTTATGTGTTCAAAAATTTCATTTTGATTTAAAAAAAAAATCTTCTGAAAAAAACTTGTTATGAAATATATTTTATAAATTTTGGAAACATGTTCTTAAAAAATTTCTAAAATAGATAATTTGAAAATCATTTAAAGAAGAGTAAAATGATCATTTTAAAAATTATGAAAAAATGCCATAAATTGTGGAGGTACATAAAGAGAAAGTCTTAAATAATAAAAGAAACGAAATCGACCTAAAGAGTTTGTTACGGAAATCTTATTCTAAAAAGTTTATTTCAAAATGTATTTTGTAAGTTCCAAAAATTTCATTCTAAAAATCGTGTTCCGAAAATTTTATAATGTTCTAAAAACTTGTTATGAAATATTTTCTAAGAATTTAGGAAGTCTAGAAAGAAAATTTTTCAGAATGAATAATTCGAAATTCACTTTAATAGGGGTAAAATTGTCATTTTAAAAGTTTCGGGGTATGCCCAAAATTATGGGGGTATAAAAAAGAGAAAGCCCTAAACAATAAAGGAAACGACATTAGCCTCTGTATGATGATCCACTGGGTGAGTTTTTTTACTCTCAATAACACTTTGTTAAAGAATCAATTACAATTCTCATTCCTCAGTCAAAAAGACTTAGCAGTGGAGCTTTTTTCAGTTGTTAGTTACTACTAACTACCTTCTTTTATTACCCTTTTGCTTTATTCTCTTTTAAAACATCTTTTGTATTTTTATTGGAAAGAATGATTGATGGTTTTCAATTATACTTTTTTACGGATTTAATTACTTTTATTTTGTTATTTACTTATTTATTTATTTTATTTTGATTTATCTGTTAACAAAAAGTTCAATCAAATTTCTCAGATTTTAAAAATACAACAAGGTAAATGACTCCTTTTTTAATTAATGATAAAAGTGCTAAGCATTGGATATTAAATTTTAATTTACACATATACAATTTATAAAAAAAAATTGTGAAATTAACGATATTAATTTCAATCGATGAAATACTCATGTTATTACACTTTAAGAAGGTTTAACAGTCTTACCATTATTGTGTTTTTTTAATTTTATCTCGTTACTTTTAACATTTTGGTTGTATATTTTTTCAAATAAGTCAATATAAATTAGTAATAACAGTGTTATCATAATGAATAATGACATTAGATTATTAACACATAACATAAATAATAGCACATGATACGTTATCTTATCGGTTAAGATTGACTTATTGAAAAAATGACATATAATGCCAATAAAGGAGTCACTATAGTAAGTTTCATCACTATAAATTTAATAAAGTAAATTATATTGACTTGGTTTTTTAAAATATATGACAAAACTAAAATAGTCATCATAATGGAAAAGAAAAAAAAAACCATTAAAAGTTTATGCTACTAAGACATAAGATTAAATTTTAAAATATAGTCATCATAACGGAAAATTAGATATTTGATTCAATCTTTTATTAATACCGATAACAAATTGAATTAAATAAATAAATGACAGTGCAAAGAATAATTAAGTTTGTTGAAAGAGATTATCAAGTGATATTAATTATCTTTGTGGTAATGATACATGTAGAATAAGGTTGTTGAAGTTAAAAGGTTAACGGAGGGAACAAAATTTGCATTTCAACTCGTAAAGTTTAGGTGTAACTTTGGAAGCTCAAGAAAAAGTGATTTATGTATAATGAGATTTCACTCATTTCACTTGAACTACCTTTATTTTGAACTCTTTCCAACCATCTTTACTTGGTAGAGTTTTTGACCATATTTTAGTCACATAATTGCCATGTTTAGCTCCTATAATTTTGATCCCACTACTAAATCCAATTGCAAGCTAATTCAGTGTTAAATTGGTTTACCAAAATCATAAGAATAAAATAAGTTTTTCAAAAGCTAAATTACGTTATTCAATAACTAAAAATAGTTTTTACAAGTTATTGGTAGTTATTTTATTTTCTATAAATGATTAATTTTATGTTATGAATAAACTACTTTTAATTTATAAAAAAATATTATTTTTTTTCTAAAATTACTTATTGTTGCCTAGTGTGCTCATCCCTTAAGGCGGCAAGCACTCTTAAGGATGCACAAGTAATTTTCTTTTATGTTTTTATTTCTAACCGTGAATTTAAAGAGGGGAACAAAAAATTCGAAGAAGATATGAGAAAATAATTCAGGTTGCAATCTCTATATTTCATTTATTTAAAAATTATATTTTGATAGGTCATTTGTTGTAATTTTATGTTGATATAACTTAAATTCTAAAATCAGGTAATTACAAATTTTGAATTATAATTATCTAAAATTTAGACGTTGGTTATGTGACAAGTTTGTGTAGTAAAAATACAAGTTTTATCTATTAAAAAATAAATAATTGAAAGATAATTTTAAAGTTGCTTTTATTATTCCCATGTAACTTTTATTTTGGAATTGTATTCAGAAACCACTCTCTTCACTCATTTGCACCTCCCATGTTACCAATAAAAAGGGCTGTACTAAAATTTTGGGCCTATAGCAAGGAATTTGTGAGGTGCAGGAAGCAAAGAATTACCCTTCTGGTTCATTATTAAAAAGGAATGTGGTTGCATTAACAGGTAGTTTCTGTCAGCAACCTCATATTTTTTTCCTACACCTCCATGGTGTGAAAATACCCAAAATGTCCTGCACGATATTAGTTTTTAACATAAATGACATAGGAAATCAGTCTTCATTGAGTATTCAAGAAAAAAATACAACGGAAATCAGTTTGTTACAGAAATACACAACAAAAATTGAATATTTCCCTACGGATACATAATTCAAAGTATTTTTTGTTTGCATTTTGAGTTTGTGAGAACAAGTTTTTTTTAGTAAGCACTTTGAAAGAAAATTATTTATAAGTTAATTTGACTTCAATAAATCAGCTTATAGATAAACTAATTTTAATTTATAGATATTAGTTTTCAAGTCATTGTATATGTTAAAGAAAAAACTACGAAGTACAGTCAGATTTTAGTTTTCATTCTAAAATTTATTTAAGAAAGGGCTATATTTTCATTTTATTGTAACACTTCTTAAAAGCAGTATTGTGTGTGATATAAAGGCAAGAAGAAAAGCTATAAAAAAAATACCCAAATGATTGGCTCTTTATCCAATCAGCACCCGTTTAATAGAAATAAAATAAATAAATAAAAATTGAATGGACAAAAAATTTATTTTAATTTTTTTTGTTTATCTCATCGCAAAAATAATAATTATGATATTTTGGCATTTGAAACTCTATATAAATGTAAAATTTTAGCATTTGAAACTCTAACTGTGTGAATGGGTCTCACATGTTGCAATTGTATAATTTTAATTTTTCAAACATATTATTAGTCATGTGATGAAAACAAATTTTAAATATAAAAAATTTAAAATCGTACAATTATAATATTTAAACATCTAATGGGTTGTAATTAGAAATTAAGGAACTAAAACCATATTTATAATATCTAAAACATCTCATTTTCACAATTAAAAATTGAATAACTAAAATAGTATAATTGTTTTATTAAAAGATGAAAGCACAATTAAACCTAGACAAAATTGAAAAAAAAAAAGTGAACAACGCAAGTAAGAAATAAAGTTTGAATAAAAGAAACATATGAATAAAAAACTAATAACTTGGACAACTTGAATATCTAAAGGGAATTTGATGATCCTAGAATTCATATAATTATCCATAGATTATTATTTGTTGAAAGAAACTCCTAACCCTAAGTGGTTCGAAATAGCTTTTGGTGTTGATTCAAGTCATTTATCTCCATGTGAGTGAATCTTTGAGGTGTGACATAAAGCATACTCATGCAAGTTTCTCTATCAAAAACTTTTGGTGACCACATATGGTCTACTTGATGTAACATTTTATGCTTTAGATTATATCTTTCACACATTGAAATTAAAAGAAAAAGAAATGGAGAATTGTAAAAGCATATCATATCTTTATTATTTGTTTAAGAAATAAAAAAAAAGTTTACTTTATATGATTTACAATATTTTTTTTGTTGAACCCAGGGTGAAATACGCGGGAGAAGACTTCTCTTTTTCACTTTTTTAGTTTTGAATTCTAAAAATGATTTTTTAAAACATAAAAATTAAAAAATATCATAAGAATAAATAACAAAGTAAAACGTTTAATTTCTTTATTGATAGAGATATTTATTTCATTTGTATAAACAAGCATTGAGATATTTATTTATTTCTTGTTTCATATATTCAAGTTTATATTTTATTTCTAAATATTTTTGAGATTCTGTTTTAGTTCCTGAACAAATTTTTAGTATTTTTGTCTCTATTTTTTTCTTTGTTGGTCTTTGCTATCAAGTAACAATATTAACTAATGACGTATCAATCATATTTGTAGCCCAATGACTTGCTATCTTATCAAAGAGTTTAACAAATTAGTGACATGTAATCTTGTTTTTTTTGATAAATTATGATTTAATCTCTTATTGGTTAGCTTTGGTTAGGTGTTTATGAGCAATTGGGTTTGGATTATTGTAGGAATGGGTAGACTTGCCATTTATATAATTAGCTTAAGCAACATTATAATAGTAAATTATGCAACCTTTTGATGTCTTTTGTCTCATCCAATGTAGTGTTAGCAACCCACCATCAAACGCTTCAACGTTATTAGTCTCTTCTTTACATAACAAAATGTTACAGTGAGTATACTCCCATCTCCAATAAGATCTTAATCTTATAATTTCATAAATTTACTAAATCCATAATAAATAAAATATTTTTTAAAAATTCTAGTATTGAATTCCAAGGGACGAACCCAATATTTAAGTTAGAAGGCTTATTAGTTAACTTTTGCAAAAGTAAATATTTTTATTCTAAATAAGATAAAAAAAACGTAAAAGATAAAATATAAAAATAAAGATAAATGACAAGATGGAAGTTCTCATAAAGAATAAGAAATCCAACGTCTAATTCTGAAAAGGTGTTTATTTCTTATATATTTTGTATTGTTCAAATACCTTGTCTATTTAATATTTTCTTTAGTAATTCTTGTTTGAAGTTGATTGTTTTATTATTTGATATTATTTTATTTTCATAAAGTTCTTTAATTAAATTTATTAGACTTGCTACTATTTTTTTATCTGGATGATTTGAAAGAGGATAAATTATTGTAGGCTTCTATGACCATTAATTTTATAAATATAAATATTACGTGAGAATGGTAGATAATTCTTCTAATAAAACTATGAATAACGATATTATTGACTTTTTTGTATTGAATTTATTTATTTTTAAATATATATTAGATATGGAAAATTTTCTTATCCGATACAGGTAGTCTGAGATTTTTTTATGACTGATTGAATTAAAGTTAACATGAATGGTGTTGTCAGAGGTTTACAGTCTTGTTGCTTGTGCTAATATCTTTACAGGGAGTATGAGAGAGTTTGTTTGTGCTTTTTCTTCTTTCTTAAAAAGTTTAGTCTTCTCTTTTTGTTGAGTTTATGAAGATTATCTTGACAATAGAGCACACTAAAGATGTTGGTTATGGACATTCATGGCTAGAGAGTGATTTTATCCTAAATTGTCAAGCTTTTATCTTGACTCAACTTGTTTCTCAATCTATTAGAGGAAGATGGAATAATATTTATCCTTTTTATAAAAGGATTGATTTCAAAATTTTACATAATCTTTTAAGACTGAATAATAAATTTGAATTCTATTAATATAGTAGATTAACTTCTATCATTACTTTTAACTTTTTTTCCATAATAAATATAAGCTCTTTATATTTTGTCTTGTTTACAATTTTTATTTTTATTTTTAAATAGTCTCTTTACATGAGTTTGACATAGTCTCCTATATTTGTTTTTTTTTTTTCCTTTTATGCTATGTTTCTTTTTGTCCTTTTAAAAAATAAAAAATCAAACATTGAATTAAAAAAAAATTGAAAATTGGACAAATGAATGAAAATGATATGATAAGCTAAAATATGAAGATATTAAGATTGAGTTTTACAAAAACCACCTTGATGTAAATTAGTTAAATATAAATTTAGTTTTTGTAAATTTCAACCTATCATAAACTCGTTAAATTATCCAAATCTTAACTGTTTAAACAAATTAATTGACAACAATCTAAGTCCTTATAATAAATCAATTAATATTATAAACAAGATGCCTAGTTCAAATTAATTTACTCATAGTTTAGACTAATCGTTTTGGTGCTCGATAGTCTCATAATTAGTAGGTAAATAATGTTGTATGCTATTGAATATTATATATATATAAAAGATGCATGAATAGGTTTTATCAAGACTTTAATAGACGGTTGATATTAGACTATCAAGAATAGACTTTTAAGGATAGATTTTCCAGATGTAACAAAGTAATGGTATTTATAAAACAAAACGAGTTTCAAGATTGTTTAAAAGAGTGAAAATTTTGTTTAACTTGGGAAGCAATTTCTGAGTTTTGATTTAGGAACACTATTGAAGAAGAAAAAGAGCATGAGTGAGTAAGAATGGTACATATGTGAGATCTGATAAATTTACATGGAGCAAGTGAGAAGCACTTTGCAAAATAGTATGGGTAAGTGAGAATGCTACAAAATGGGAGATATGCTAAATTTGCATGGAGATGGCTTACCTTGGGTGAGAATGTTTAACATTTACATAATATTTTTGGGTGTTTCTTAATGATAAAAAGGGATCTGAATGGATAAAGATGAAATAGAGAGGGGATAATTAATAAATTTGAAAAGAAGATAATGGTAGAAGAAGTGAGAATAGAATAAACAAAGGAAATGTTGAAGCATGTGTAAAGGGGATGAAGAATAAAGAGAGGGTTTGAAAGTTGTTGCAATGGATTGAGGATTGAAATGGGTCTCTCTATCTCTTTCCTTTGAGTGCTCCTTAATGAGCGGTTGACCTTGGTGTGGTTGGAGGCCATGTGAGAGAGTGAGTGAGTGGGTGTGCATCTCATATGGTGGGTGTTTGTTGGCTCCATATATTGTTCATTATTTCTTCCATGTGGGACCAACACTTTTCCCTAACTTTTTCTCAAAGATTGTATCAATTTTTTCATTAGCTGTCTTGCATTGCATGCCATGCAAATCTCTTTTCTTTTGCCTGCTAACAAAATTAAATAATATCATTCATTTCATTTATAAGGTTCTTGCCCAATCCTGTGAATTAGGTCAACTTGGAAAAGGTCTAATTTAAATAATCTTTTCATATTACTTTTCATAGAAAAAAAAAACATAAATAAAAGGAAAAAAATATTAGGTTTAATATTTTTAAAAGGTTTAGTTTTTTGATACAAAGCTTACTTTTATCATGTGAAAATTAAAATTTGAACACGTATCGATCTCTATATAAAAAAAATAGCATTTTTAATATGATCTGTATAATCATGGCAAAATTGTGGGAGGAGGAGGAAAAGTAGGTGATCTACATCTCGTCTCTAAACACGAAAAAAAAAAAGAAAAAAAATCATATTAAATTAAGGTAAAGATACTTATTAAATTTATCTTTCTCTTGTCTACTTAAGATACAATATGTTCGAATATCATAAATATAACATCTTATGATACTAATGTATACAAACATTAAGTATATTGTTTTACTGGCCTCGTTATCAAAGAGACGGTTTCACAGACCAAATTCATCAAAAAAATATATACATGAATTAATTTTATATATATATATATATATATATATATATATATATATATATATATATATATATATATATATATATATATATATATATTTGCATTCATATGTATATTTTGATATTATTTCTGATTGACTTGAATTTAACATATATTTTATAAATTTATTATTTGTAATATATAATATTGAAAAATATTGATTGATTTGAATTATTGGACAATCAGTATAAAATGATATGAATGTTAGTTTTGTTTTATCGTCTCTAGTTTACCGATTAATTTAATATTCTTTTTAATTTTTCTAGTGTAGATCAACTTACTCTTTTTCTTTGCAAAAACGAGTTGACCAGTGAATTGGAAAATATTAAAGAATAAAAACAAAAATTGATGTACTAGTTAAAACAAAAACATAAAAATAATGGTCAGATAATCCAGTTGATCATAAAATGAAATAATTAGATGAAAATTTGGACAAAGATAAGCTACGTTGCATAATTTTGCTAGTTAAGATACTAAATTGAATGTTCTAAAATTTCAGGGACCAAATGTAAATAAACAGTGGAAGAAAAATTAATCAGCCTATTTTGTTAGTGCGTTGTGTGTGCCTGAATCCATGCAGACAAAGGGTACCTTTAGTTGCAGCGTTTGGCTATTGCTGCATTGTATGCATTAAACAACTGTGAGGTGTTCTAACCCATTCATGCCTAAACGTTTCAATGGCTGCATTTGCACCTTTTATGTATTTCATGGATTCTTTTTTATCCTTGTTTTTTTGTCATGCATTTACGTGCCACTCCTGTGCATGTGGGACCTCTTTGTCTCTTCATAATACTCCTATTGCCACTTTCTTTTTGTTTTGTTTTTATATACCTATTTTTTAATGCAAATAGGGTCACATTGTGATGCTGAGTCTTTTGGTTACTGTTTCACTTTTCACTCCTTTCTCACCTTTCAATGTTGGCGCCAATTGGACTTTTTTTTTTCACTTTTAATGTTTTTATCAGGCAATTGTATTTGGCGGCTTTGATACGGGTGTCGACATGGAGGATGTTACAGGAGATTCGGTTGAGACGGTTGAGTCCCGTAGGAGTGGTTGTGTGAAGAAGTTAAACACTAAATTAGTGGAATTTGTGAGTGGATGAGGAAGAGCCGAAGATCAAGCAACTATTTTCCTTTATTTTAGTTATTATTGCTATTTTAATTTTAACTGTTTCATAGGAAATGACCCTATATAAACAGTATTGCATTTCCCTTTGAGAGGGAATGGAAAATCAACTTTTGTTGGCAATCTGATTCTTCCCTTCTTGATAGTCGCGCTTCTAGCTATCGTTCTAATTCTTGGAGTGTGCAACAACTCGAAACGTTGCGTCTTGGTACCATCTCGTACCAACTGGTGCTTTCGTTCTTTCAATGTCATCTACTTCACCTACCAACGACACCATTGCCAGGCTCGTCGAGCAATTGGCTACCATCGTGCAACGCTTGGATTCGTTTGACCATCATTTCACCATGTATGATAATTCCTTAATTGAACTTAATCAAAAACTTGTTACAGCCTCGGGGTTTGGTACACACCACACCGGCGCTAGTGGTTCCCGGACAGCAGGGAGATCAGCAGCCGATTCAAGTGGAATTCTTCCAACACCTAACACCGGGAAAGAGATTGACGGTCCGCAGCATTTCAAAATACGAGTGGAACAACCCCAATTTGATGGCACCAATCCCCACGCATGGGTCTTCAAAGCCGAGGAATATTTTGATTTATATCAAATCCCAGCGGATCAACGTCTCTGTCTGGCTTCTTTGATGATGACTGGCGATGCTTCTTCGTGGTATCAATACCAGAAGAACAACAACTTACTCCATACGTGGCATCACTTTGTCGAGGAGCTCAAAGAAAGATTCGATAGCGATTATCGTAAGGATTTCTTTGGAGTTTTATCGAAGCTGCGTCAAACTACCACAGTGGCAGCTTTTCGGACGGACTTCGAACGTATCTTGAATCGAGTTACTAATGCCACCGAAGAACAACTAATAGCCATGTGGACGGCCGGCCTCAAACCGCCACTGAATCGAGAATTGGAGATTCGTAAGCCCCTCACGCTACAACAAGCTTTTTCACTGTCTCGAGATCTCGAATCCACCATGACCGAAACACTCGCAGCGTGGCAGCATGTTAGTCGCAAACCTTGGTAGAGTACTTCTCATACTACTGGGAACACTCCGGGAGGCATCCCACCTCGGTTTCAACCTGTGACAACCCCGATTCCAGCTCAACCAAGTCCTTCAACTCCCCCAATTAGACGGCTGATGATGGCAGAAAAACAGGAACGCGACGCTAAGGGTCTGTGCTACAAGTGCGACAGCAAATGGTTTCGGGGACACCGATGTCAAAACATCTTATTAATGTTCTTAAATGATAAAGACAGGGATGAACCACCAGATCAGGAGGAGGCGAATTCTGAGGAACACGGACAAATTGTAAGCGCAGATATATCATCCTTGAACAGCATGGCAGGAACTTCCACTTCGCGGTCACTTCGGATTAAAGGATCGATTAAAGGGGTCACAGTGGTGGTGCTCGTCAACGGCGGTTCTTCTCACAATGTCATCCATCCGGATGTCGTTGAGAAGTTGAAACTCGAAGTTGAGACGGTGACGACATTCTGCGTTTACGTTGGTAACGGGGAGTCCTTGCTGTGTTCTCAATATTGCCGAAGTGTCCCTCTCGAGTTGCAGAACCACGTTTTTGGGCTGGACTTGTATGTTTTGCCAACTCATGAGTTTACTTGGCCGGGTCACACACGACTACGCGGCATTAACCATGGAATTTTCATGGGAAGGACGACGCATAAAACTGAAGGGAGACCAACCAGCCAGCCGGAGTATCACATTAAACAGCTTGGAAGCATTGTGTGCAAAAAGCCAACTGGATCAAGCCTTTGAGTTGTTATTTTTGGAGACCACCACGGATGTTGTTCCCACTCCATAGTGCCCCCGAATACTCCGAAACCCGTGACAGATTTGTTAGAAAAATATAAGACCGTGTTCAAGGAACTTATCGGCCTACCGCCCCGGAGATTCTATGACCACCGCATTTATCTCAATCCGGGTACAAAACCTGTCAACGTGAAGCCTTACCGCTACCCACACTTCCAGAAGACTCAAATCGAAAAAATGGTCCGTGAGATGTTGGATCAAGGAATTATCAGGCCCAGCAGGAGTCCATTTTCATCACCTGTTTTATTGGTGAAGAAAAAAGATGGTTCGTTTCGGTTTTGCGTAGACTACAGGGCTTTGAACGCAGTAACAGTACCGGATCACTTTCCCATACCAACCGCAGACGAGTTATTTGATGAACTGAGTTCCGCTCGGGTTTTTACCAAGTTAGATCTACGTTCTGGGTACCACCAAATACGGATGCATGGGCACGATGTATATCGGACGACATTTCGTACTCATGACGGCCATTTTGAATTCTTAGTCATGCCCTTTGGCTTGACGAACGCTCCTTCAACTTTTCAGGCGTGCATGAATAAGTTGTTTCAACCCTATTTACGCAAATTTATTATCGTATTTTTTGATGATATTTTGGTATTTAGCGAGACAATCGAAGAACACGTACAACACTTGGAGATGACGTTGGAGTTATTAAGGGCTAATAAATTTTTCATCAAGAAGGGAAAATGTGTTTTTTGTATGAATTCAGTTGACTACTTGGGCCACGTTGTAGCCGACGGCTGTTTGAAAGTAGATCCAGGAAAAGTCCACTCCATGTTGACTTGGCCAAAGCCCAAAACTGTGAAGCAACTTAGGGGTTTTTTGGGCTTAACCGGATACTACCGCCGGTTGGTAAAAAATTATGCCTTCATTGTCGCTCCTCTCACCGATATGCTTAAGACCGATAGCTTCAAGTGGTCACCAGAATCCGAGCTCGCGTTCGATACTTTGAAGAATGCAATGGCCACGGCGCCCGTCCTCAGCTTGCCGACATTTTCAGAGACTTTCGTAGTGGAGACAGACGCTTCCAATGTCGGCATTGGTGCCGTTTTGATGCAATCAAAACACCCAATTGCTTATTTCAGCAAAAAACTCGGAGTCCGAAAACAAGCGGAATCAGCCTATCACCGGGAGCTTCACGCGCTTGTGGAGGCTGTATATCGATGGAGGAAATACTTACTAGGAAGGGAATTTATAATCCGCACCGATCAACGCTCCCTCACCGAGTTATTCACACAAGTAATTCAGACTCCGACTCAACAGTATTACGTTCGGAAGCTACTGGGGTTCAGATTTCGAGTGGAGTATAAGACTGGTACGGCAAACCGGGTTGCCGATGCACTTAGTCGACGGGAAGAAGGAACTGAGGCTCCGCATTTTTTACCCATCCTATGCCAACCACCCCCTCTTTTCTTGGAAGCTCTGTTGGAGGAAAACAGAACACTCGCTGATCTAACCGAGATGCATAAGGCCGCGGCAGAGAAGAGATTGGCGGCACCATTTTCTGTGCCCAACGGCCTGCTGTACTACAACCACCGGTTATGCTTGAGTGGGCAATTGAAGTTGAAAGAGGATCTCCTGCACGAATGTCATTCCGCCCCATCAGCCGGTCATCCGGGGGTTGAAAGGACTTTCCGCAGATTGGTTGCAGCCGTTTATTGGCCAAAAATGAGGGATGATGTTCGTCGGTATGTCGCATCGTGTACTGTATGCCAGACTACCAAGTATAGCACTCAACCGCTGACTGGATTGTTGCAGCCGTTACCTATTCCGCTCATGGTTTGGGACCATGTGTCAATGGACTTCATCGTAGGTCTTCCAACGTCTCGTGGATACACGACCATTCTCGTGGTCGTCGACAGATTGACGAAGTATACGCATTTAGGAGCTTTGCCGCCTGTCTTTGATGCGCCAAGGGTCGCTGCTTTGTTTATAGATATAGTCGTCAAACTGCATGGGTTTCCGTCAGCCATTGTGTCAGATCGCGACACAATTTTTATGAGTCGAGTCTGGACGGAGTTAATGAAACATAGTGGCACTAAACTACAGAGAAGCACTGCTTATCATCCTCAGACGGACGACCAAACCGAAGTCACAAACAGTTGTGTTGAGCAATACCTCAGAGCATACACTCATGCTCGGCCTCACCGTTGGGTGAATTTCTTGCCTTGGGCAGAGTATGCCTTGAACACTTCTTACCATGAAGCACTGAAGATGTCGCCGTTTCAAGCACTGTATGGCCGACCACTTCCAACAATTTTGCCGTATCATCCTGGTTCTAGTAAAGTGGCTACAGTAGATACACTGTTGATCGACCGAGATGCTTTGTTGCTGACTTTACGAGACAATCTCACTCGTGCCCAGAACGGGATGCGTGACTTGGCCAATCGCAAACGTCGAGATGACGAATTTCGGGTGGGCGAAAAGGTGCTACTGAAGCTTCAGCCCTATCGCCAGGGATCTATAGCACGGCCTAAGTCCTTCAAACTTGCTCCACGCTATTACGGACCTTTTACAATCTTGGAACGCATCGGTGCAGTGGCCTACCGGATTGAGTTACCATCAGGAGCCCGCATTCATAATGTTTTCCATATATCGCTACTCTGTCGCTTTGTCGAAGGTAGTGGGACTATGAAACCAACCGAGTGGCCTGCTGACTTTGTTGACCATCAACCACGAGTCACACCTACCGCCATACTCCAGAGGCGCACGGTCCTCAACAACAGCACGCCGGACGAGGAATGGTTAATAGTTTGGAATGATGGATCCCCAGAATCTGCAACGTGGGAGTCTGCGGCGGTAATCCGAGAACAATTCCCTGGTTTCCACCTTGAGGACAAGGTGAATCCAAACGGGGGAGTGAATGATACGGGTGTGGACATGGAGGATGTTGCGGGAGAGTCGGTTGAGACGGTTGAGCCCCGCAGGAGTGGTCGTGTGAAGAAGTCAAACACTAAATTAGTGGGGTTTGTGAGTGGAT
>Ga0209700_105060_pt1 | contig 22820 bp, 8 predicted proteins | sample SiratroredBW_FD_187528 | JGI IMG/M metagenome (GOLD analysis project Ga0209700, IMG submission 187528) | Root nodule microbial communities of legume samples collected from California, USA - Siratro red BW (SPAdes) (version 2) | ecosystem: Host-associated > Plants > Roots > Nodule | place: USA... | reverse complement strand
CTTCTGTTTGCATTGGGCCTGGAGTTCTCCACAACAAAGGTTGGCTTGTTTTCTATTTTCTTATATTTTCTCTGGTATTTCTCTTTATGTTTTAATTAGCTTTGATTACCGTGTTTTTTTTTTTTTCTATATTATTGCAGCTTCGAGTTGTTCGAGCTGTTGCTGTTCTTGGAGGTCTACTTCAGATTTTTCTATTTATGTGCATGTGTGGACTTACTGTATCGGTATGTTTTATAAATGTGATTCACCCAATATCTGAATTTCTTGTTTGTTATTATCCTTGTATCATTGTATAGATAAATGTGGAAACTAGTAAGACTTGGATTTTGTAGTTGTCCTTTATGGACATTTGCGTCTTACGCAAGATTCATATGACGTTGTTGCTACCTTGTCTATTAATTACATAATGTAGCTCTCCTGTCTTTTTTAAATACAAAAAGTACTGATTTTCAAATTAAATTTAGTATGCATGTTGGTTGAATGATTCGTTTCTCCTTTATTAAGTAGATTTTGGGAAAATCAAATTCCACTTGAATTCCCCAGTGATGAATAATTTGGTAGGTTGAACTTGAAACTGCTACCATGTACTCGAATAGTGGAAATAATTCATGGGTATACTAACCAAGAACCAGTTTCTATAATCTAATTTGTCTCAACTGTCCTGATTTTCAAATGTTGGTTGAATGATGTGTTTCTCCTTTAATAAGTATATTTTGGGAAAATCAAATTCCACTTTCCCCTGGGATGACAAATTTGGTAAGTTGAAATTGCTACCATGTACTTGATAATTCATGGGTATACTAACCAAGTATCAGTTCCTATAATCTAATTTGTCTCAACTGTCCTGAATTTCTTTATCTTCCTTTCGGGATATGTTCGGAATCCATAATGTTTGATGCTAGTAAAATATAGTTATATAATTCGACTTCAATTGCTGGTGACATAGCTGGGAAAAAAGTAGCAGCATTAAAATATATTTATTCATATTTCTAAACTTCAAAGCTTATATGGGAGTAGATAATGAACATAATAATTTAATCAAAAAGGAAGTTGTGTTCATTTTGTCTCTTTATTATCTCTTTTATAATTTAGTTGTTTGGTGTTGCAGTTTTAGTGAATGTTTATGGGCTAGAAATATTTTAGTTTAGTTATCTTTTACATCTGTAAACTTTGGCATATGACATTCTGAATGCTGCAGCTCTGATTGAATGCTATTTTGCAGCTATGTGGTGGTAAAGCTTCAGAAGGGGTTTTTGTTGGTGCTTTCCTTTCCATGTCTTCAACAGCAGTGGTATATCAACACAACCAATCTGATTCCATCTTGCAGACACATTTTGAACTTCTCATTGTATAATTAGTTTTTGGTTTCTTATCCACTGTTTTTTGCTTTAGGTCTTGAAGTTTTTGATGGAAAAAAACACCACTAATGCTCTTCATGGACAAGTCACAATTGGGACCCTTATTTTACAGGTACTTAGTCAGTGGTTGCTTGTGTATTAACTTTTCTTTTGCTACGTACATATATTATTCTTTGGTCACTATTTTACCGATAGAGGCTATAAATGCCAGTAGAGTGTTCTATTAAGTCTTGTCATTTTGCTTAAAGGATTGTGCTGTCGGATTGCTCTTTGCATTGCTTCCAGTTCTGGGTGGCACCTCAGGTGTTTTTCAAGGGGTGCTATCAATGACCAAGCTGTAAGTGTATATCATCTAGAGTCTTTGGATTGAACTGATATTTCCATTAAGCGTCCATTATTGGTAGTTTTTTCTTCTCATTATGGCTCGCCCAAAGGAAATGCATTTTTGTTTTATGTAATGGCATGATTATTAAATGTCCCCTCTACTCCCTTTTAATAATAATTAAACTAGAGCTGTGACTTTGTCCTTTTCTATAATAATTAATCTGGAAAGTTTCTTGCATTATTTTTTTTCACAAAAATAAGCTTAATTAGTTGTCATTTTTCTGAGTTCTATATTAATGATGAGAGAAATTAAAATAGTTAAAATATCACTTTGGCTATTCACATGCGTAGCCAATAAAGCTAGAGCAATAAATATATTAATGATGAGAGAAATTAAAATAGTTAATACTATTAAAATTATTTGAAAAAAAATAAGAGTATGTCTCATTAGTGTTAGGGGTAATTGTGTAAAAATATATAAATTTAAGACAATTTAAAGCTATTATTGAATTAACTAATTTCCATAATCCAGTGAATTAGTTAATTGGGTCTTATAAATAAAATAAAAAGTAGGAAGTTTTTCATATATTTGTACTTAAATTATGTTGTGTAGTTTGAGTCATTAAAAAATATAAAAATGTGGGAAATCTGAAAAAAGAAAATAAAGGAAAAGGGTAAAATTACATTTGGAAGTGTGCTCAAACTAGAAAAACCACTAGTTGATGTTCTAGAGAAGGATAGAGGGGAGTATGTATTAAGGTATTACTGCAACAGTCAAACAATAATGTTATAGAAAATTAATAAATCCTCTAAAGCAAGAAAAGTTACTCTTAGGATTTGGCTTAGGGACTAACTCTGCTCCACTAAAGTTTAATAGACTTTATTTAAACTATATCTCTAGTCAAGGTGGAAACAAACACCACTCCTGAGATTGCCATTAAGGGCAGCCTCCAAAGAGGTCGCTATTAAGGTAGCTTTCCAACATATCCGCTCATGCCCAAAGCTATGGTCTTGAGTTTGACAAATATGCAGGTTGTTTATCCAAACACTGGATCTAGTGTAAACTCTGATTTCATTTTAGAACTTCGACTTTGGGACTTAACACAAATCCCAAAACCACTTTGTAAGCAAAGATTGCCCAAATAAGTTATTTAAGTCATATATCTAGTTGATGTGGGACTGAACACTTGTATCTGCAAGTAAAGCAGCCCTCAAAGAGACTGCAACTAAGGAAAGTTATGGGAGACCTTAATTAAGACAGCATTGTCTAATTTAAGCTGTCGTTTTTAAAGTCAGTAAATGGCAAGAAGATTCTTAGATATATATAATAACAATAGTGATAGGTGCTACATCAGTCACATTCACACTTTCACTGATGTTTTCCCTTATGTTTGGATGGGATGATGGAAGGTTACAGAGTGGAAGAGCAAAGAAAGGAAAAGAAAGAAAGTGAAAATGAGTGGAAAGGGAGGTTTTAGGATTAGGTGGAAGAGTGGATATGAATGAAAAGTGAGATAAACTATTAATAACTATATTTTCTTTTATTTTTTATTTTAATATTATTTTTAATTATTTATCATTATAATTATTAAAATGCTAATATTAATACAATATTTATGACATAATTTATTATATTGAAGACATTATACATACATTAACATGAGATAAAATATTATGTCATATTAGATATATAAAATTTTCATGACACAATAATGTCTGCGATTATGCAACTTTCTTCACCTTTCTCTTCACTTTTGTGCTGAAGGCACAGTTCATGGTTTTTCCTCGAAAATCGTACTATTTGTGCCTCTACCTAAAAGAAAATGTATTCCTTTCTCTTCCACACCCTCTCCCTTACCTTCTTCTGATAAATATTGTGCGTTACTAAACATTTGGTAACCTTTTCTTTTGAGTCATTTTTCCATAAAAATCTCCCGATGTTGTTTTGTTAGTTTTTTCAGCTTGGCACTTTGTCTGTTTTGCATTCAGTGGAAGATTTTATTTAGTCTCTAACCGAGATCTTTATCCAGCATAAGCATAACATTATACACCTTTTGTAATCCAGGTTGGTGACTTTGATCGCTTTCCTCTCTGTTCTGACTATATTGTCTCGCACTTGCCTTCCAATGTTGCTTAAACTGATGATAAGCCTCTCATCACAGGTTCATACTACTATCCCTCTAATAATAAAATCTTACCTGTGGAAGTGGTTACTTATTTTTTCCTTCTCAACAATTTTTGCAGGAATATGTGAAATCAAATTTATAATTATGTTTATTTATTTATTTCCATCTTATGGCTAATTAGCTATACTCTTTTGTTTGACCGTCTTAATGGTTCAATGATAATTGGTAACCTTGTTTGTGCAGACAAATGAACTCTATCAATTGGCGTCTGTGGCATTCTGCTTGCTAGTAGCCTGGGTTTGTTCTCTTCCAAAGTTTTGTGTTTCTATTGAAATGCTTTGTTTTTCATGTGTTTTTATAATAAGCAGAAAAATGTATATAATGTTAGTCAGGGATTCGTTATTATTGTTTCCATTTATTTGATCAATATAATTTGCCTAATAATTGTATGTATTAGAATTCCTTTTTTAGCTTGTACAAATTAAGAATTACATCAATTTGTCTTTAACGGCGTTAATTGAGGACTTATTATTTATAGAAGAAAATACGATGAAAGAGGACAAGCAGCCAGAAATTCTTGACATATATATACTTGTTTATTTGCTATACTACCATATTTTCCCAGGGTGTCATAACTAGTGCTAAATCAAAATCTTTCTACTCGCCGTTTAATGTTGATTCACTGAAAGCATTTGTATTCTGGGTGTCCATTTTCGGCATGGTTAATTGCAACGGTAGATTTGTTTTTGAACCATCGGAAAGGATATAGATGCCTTGTTTAATCCTTGGAATCAGATCATCTAAAAGGAACCTTTGTATGTAGGAAATAAAATTAGTAAGAAACTGATGAAATGAAATGGTTATTTGCCAAAATAGAGGAAAAAATTATCCTTCTTTGTCTCAGCAGAAACTTCGTTATTCATCGTGATTTTGAGTGTTCGGTTGTTTCTTTTTCTTGCTTTTGCATTTAAAGCATTTCAATTTCTCATTTCGCTTGAATTATGCATCTAGGCCTTTTAATTGTCCTCTGATAATATATGCTTGATCTGTTGATTAATCAACTCACTGTTACTTTTATATTTGCAGTGTAGCGATAAGCTGGGACTAAGTCTAGAATTAGGTTCCTTTGCCGCCGGAGTGATGATTGCAACCACTGATCTGGCTCAACATACACTAGAGCAGGTAAGACTACATACAAACTGGAAAATGCTTGTGTGAATACATTCATGGCATTATTTGTATAATTTCCTTCTCAACAATCCGATTCCTATTTGTCAATGAAAATTGACAAATTTGCTGATTATTTCATGAACCTATAATCTGAACTAGAACTCTGTAATATTTGGTGGTAAGATACGTTTATGGAAGAAGTTTGACCTCTTGTTTTTTTATTTTGCAGATTGAACCTATTCGCAATCTTTTTGCTGCTCTTTTCCTTGCCAGCATTGGAATGCTGATTCATGTTCATTTTCTCTGGAACCATGTTGATATTTTGGTAGCATCTGTGATATTGGTGATTGTTATAAAAACAATCATAATTGCATCTGTTGTGAAAGGATTTGGTTACAACAACAAGACTTCAATACTTGTAAGCTTCGTTTCAGAATTTGTAGGTTAGATATTGTTCTTTCCCCCCTCTTACTGATTTAAATACATGAAATCATGAGTGTGTAGGTTGGAATGTCGATGGCACAGATAGGAGAATTTGCTTTTGTTCTTCTAAGTCGTGCTTCAAACCTTCATCTAGTTGAGGTTAGTGACAAGGATTTATCCAACTATGGTAATTAAGTATTCAATTGTTTTATAGATTTCTAAAGTTGACCATAGGATAAAAATGACAGTTATATAGCTAAATTGGTAGAGCTTAGACTGGTGACAGGGCTAGAACTAGAAGTGAATCAAGCTACTCTTAACCTGGTTGTATCTCGATTTAACTACTGAGTTGAAAATTTTGGCAAATGAACCTAGGTTAAGCTTTCACTTGTTTGATTCATTAGCTGAAAAGGCAACTTGATAAATAAATACGTAAACACATTTTAAATAATATTAAAATTATTATTATACTTAATTTAATAAATCTTAGCATTTAATTTTATTCTTGGTTTGACGATATGTAAAAAAAAAAACATTTGTATTAAGTTAGAAATTTGAGCTGAGAATATTCAACATAAAATTTATACAAAGCTCTATGTGTACTTTTTAAGCTTGAGTAGCTTGTGAGCTCTAGATAAGAAAATAGGCTCAATTTCTTATTGATCCAAGGCTAATCTGGGACTAGCTCAATTTATTTTCACTTATACTCGGTAATGTAACTTGAAAATTAAAGCTTAAATTTGAAAGTATTACTGGCTATTATGGATTCTAATATTTGATTAATTTCAGGGTAAATTATATCTGCTGCTTCTTGGGACCACAGCTCTTAGTCTGGTATGAAATTCTTTTCATTTGTTTGAATTGACAGTTATTAGGTTCCATAACTGACCCATTGTTTTCCTAGCTTTTATTTTGTCTTTGATCCATGGTGAATTTTCATGAACCTAATCTATACGAACTTTATTCTGAATGGAAGCTCTTACCTTTTGGCTCATTGGGATTTAAATATTCTGTCTTGGTGAAAGATAAAACAGCCGTATTAGTTTTTGTATTAATTTTTGCCCCCTACTCCTATATGATAATGGACCTTGAAACACAATGATTTTGCCAGCACTCAACTTTACTAATAACACAAGAAATGAATGTTCTTTTATCCAATAACACAATGAATGTTCTTTTATCCAATAACACAAAATGAATGTTCTTTTATCCAATAACACAAAAAATGAGAGTTAGGCAAATTCCGGGCTTACTTTTCTAAGGTTTCCCCAAGTTACATGTACAAGTTTGCAAAGTATCTTTCAGTAAATAACTTGAAATTTAAGGATCATAAATTGTAAGCAGTTTCCATGATTTAACGTCAGTGGCATAACGCTATAGCTATCATTATAAAAGCACTAATAAATAGTTCCGTTTATAATTTCTTTGCCTGTTTCTACAGGTTACAACTCCTCTACTTTTCAAGCTAATTCCTGCCGTAGTGCATCTTGGTGTGCTATTGAGGTGGTTCTGTCCTGACAGTTCAGTGGAGGTAATCACCTATCTATCTTGGAATTGTTTGACTTCTGTTTGTCTGAAAGTCTATACACGTGTTTTCTTTATTCTGACTTTTTGCCTTTGTTGTCCAGATAGGATATACTAAGGTAGATAGCCTCCGCTCAGAGAGTGGTAAGCAGCGGGTAATTTTGATGGACCAAGAATCACATGACTCTTAATCACTGCACAAAGGGATTTCCATTTTTGCATGACCATAGTTTTGACAGGGGTTTTGCAAGTGTTGTTGAACAAAATTAATCTAACTGCAATTTTTCTCAAATCGTGCAACTCCATTGGACAATGGATGCTTGCATACCAAACTAACCAATTACTAATCAAGACAACTCATCTGAACCCCAAAGATGGAAAGAACAGGGGAGAGGAATGATAAAATATTGAAAGGGAGAGGACCCCATAAAAGATTGAAAGAAACTCACAAGATGGACAAATGAAGGTACGTGGAAGACATTCTTTCCAGAACTCCAATTTACATTTTTTTTTTAAATTTTGGCTGGAAGTGCTTAAAAATGTAAGATATGGTTTATAATTTGAATAGTCACTGTCCTTATTTCTGTAAGCGTAGTTTTAATGTATCAAAAGTTTCCTTTCTAGCCTCTAGGCCATCAGTTGCATGGCTGGGCTTTGTATATCTTTTAGGCAAGTACGCATTTGTGCTTTGAACAAATCAATTGATATGTGTAAGTGTGAATAAATTATAATAGATGTCATGTATCAACTTTTCTGTTGGTGATTGGAGTATGCTGATTGTGCTGCTTCCATGCTTCTTTGTCAATCCCTTCCTATATTCATTTCGTTTATCAAGAATTAATGCCCCGGGTTTTGCTTGCAATATTAACTTTCAGAAACCGAGTTAAATTTGGAAATTGAAATCTTCGTCGAAAGCAAGAATTATTTTGATTGAGATTGTATTCTTTGTTCTGGATGTGCAGAAGGTTATTATTGTATAAATAGATAGCTTACAGTTTTTTGAACACCATGTAAGGAATATGCGGCTGTGCTACACGGTGAGTTGTTGGAGGCGAGGGCCCCAAAGTTGTAGGCAGAAGAGGATGGTGTATAACATTTACGCATCGATTGTTTAATAGGTGCGAAATTGTTTTAATTTAATTATAGCTCTCAAGTTTCAGTCATAGGCAAGCTGGTGTGTTAAAATAGCCAGAGAAATTGGTCAAGATCTCTAGTATTCTTTTTTTATTCAAGCAAGATCTTCTTTACTTGAAGATACTTTTGATCTATAAAAAATATGAATTCTTAGATGTTTATAAGTAGAAATTATGCATAGGAAGCACTTGGAATAATTTATTTAAATTAAAGGAAAATGCGTTTTTGATCTTTTTAAAATTTTCAAACATCAGTTCTAAGATCTAATTCAACTGTTATTATTTATTTAAATGACATCATTAATCCATAATAAACTCGTGTGTTTATCTCTTTTTTTTCACTGTTTAGTACCGTGTGCATATGTATATATAATTTTAATATAATATGATAATTATACTAACAAAATATTATTATTTATGTTTATGTAATCAGTATGACTTTAAATTTTAAAAGTTTTTTTAATATTCTAAATGTGAAGTTTTTTAATTTAATAAAATTTTATGAAATTCTTGACACATTTTTCTTCTGAATATATAATTTATTCTTTAAAATACTTTATTTCAGTTTCTTTGTATCTGATATGTACATGGAATCTAATTTTCAATTTTTTATATCAATAATTTTTTTCTTCTTTTAATATCATACTGATGAATGATTAAGATACTTCATCATTTGACACTCGAAAATGTCATGATAATTGACACGAAACAAAATTAAGTTAGAACAGAAATTTTTTAGTTTTTCAAATTGGGAAGAATGTTTTCCACGTTTTATTTACCTTTTTAAAGTATTATTTTCGGGAAAGAAGAGATATTTTTAGCTTTTCAGAAATTTGAGAAAATATGTTTCCCAGGTTTAATTTACCTTTAAAATATATATGTGGAAAAGAAAGGAAAATTTTAGTTCTTTTTTGGAATATAAAGATGGAACAGTATATTTTCTCATGTTTGATTTATCTTTAAAAAGTAATATTCTCGACAATGGTTTCTAGCAAAGTTTCTCACTAAAATATTTTTACGTGGAAGTGAGAATCTACGAGCTTAAATAAAAGAATATTTGAAAACTACACTTAAACTATTTAATGTGATAATAAATTAAAAAAATAAAAATAATATATTGTTTTTATTCCAATATTTATACAAATATTTTCAGTAATATGTTTTACTAATTATATAAACTTTATTCATTCCTAATAATTATAATTTTCAAAATTCGTGATTCCCAAAATTGAAAAAAAAAATGCTCTTAGTAAAGTTATTTTTAAAAAGCTTATTTTAAAAATTACTTTATATTAGAAATCATATTTAAAAGATTTGAAAATTAATTTTATTTGAAACAAAAAGGATAAGAACTATTATAGTATAAATATAAATGTATAAATTTTATATTCAAAGTAATTATTCACTGTATTATTTTACACTTTTAAGTCAACTCTATTGAACATAATTTACACAAAGCTGTCGGTATAAATAGTATTAAGATCCTTAATTAAGATATTAATTTTAGGTCCAACAAAATTGATATATATATATATATATATATATATATATATATATATATATATATATATATATATATATATATATATATATATATAATTATACCTATATAACATAGCTAGGGAAAAAAACATAATTTATGTCACAAATAGCCTCACACTTTTAATAAAAAAAAATACTTATTACCTTTTTTTCAATAACTTATTATTTCTTTTAAAGATTCAATAAGAATATATACAATTAAACTTTTGATGAATACCTAATCTACACCTTTATCAGGTATAAAGTTAAATTAATTAATAAGCACATTAATAGAAAGCTGCAAGATTGCTTTTAGTGTGAATAACGACAAGAATTTAGAGTCATTGATCACATACTTTAAAATAATAAAATTAGAATATAAACAAGGATACAAGAGGTCTTTGAGATGTTTGATGAAATGTTTAAGAAAAATATTTCTAGATTAAACCACTCTTGGATGGTTTTGTATGGTCTTAACTGTGAATGAAGGTTTTCCATAATTGACACTAAAAGTGTCTTCTATATTTAAGTTGAACTACTTTTTTAGATATTATCTTTGTTTTATATGTGTAGGTTGTTTATAAGAAATTGAAATATTCTCATTCTATTTTCTGAATCAATCTACAGTGTTTTAATTAATTAACCCAATCTACAGTGCAGCTCAAGTTGCACTAATATATCTATAATTGGACTGGGTTAGTACCAAGTAATTTCGATCTAAATTTTATTAATCTAGTTCATATTTAAACCCAGTTAACTGAATTATTTCATCATATTTGACGTGCATTTACATTTTTATTGAAAAGAAAACCACATGAAACAGGTAATGCTGAAAAAAATAATTAACAGATTGAGTAAAAGTGAAGACTCAAAAATCCTGGATCTTCAAATAATTAACTCCAATTATTGGTTGGGAGAGGTTAAGAAATCATTTAAAACCAAAAAGAGTCTTTTGCTTTTACCTCTTTTACCAACTTAGTTAGACTTGAATCAATATAATAATTAAATTTTTAAACAGAAAAAAACATAAACAGGAAAAAAATAGTATGATCGATATCATCTAATTATTTCTATATGGTAAATTTTAGATGAATTCGTAATTTTATAATATCATGAAATTAATCCTAAGAAAATAGAATAATCAAAATAGGTTTTACCACACACTACAAACTATCTAGAAAATCATAACTTCGTAAATATTTAAAAAAAAATCTAATCATATGTGCTTATTGATAGCTCAAGATTTTTTTATTACTTGGTGTCAGTAAATAGATACCATATCACATGAAATATACCTTTTCTTAATATTTATTTATTATGAATGGAGATAATAATTGGCATTTACAAGAGTTTTAAATTGTTAAAATAAAAAAGTGTTGTTCTAGATGGTGTTTCCTGTTCTGTGTGCTGAGGGAAGAGTGGTAAGTGGTAACCCTAACATCACACAAATATCCATGTGCGTCCATTGGGACCAACAAAGGTTTGGTTGCTTCCCAATGTGGAACTTCACCCATGCCAATTCTGGAACCTTCAATTATCTTTTTCATACTATTACATAATCAACACATTATTATTATTATTATAATTATTATTCTCATAAAAAACGATCATAAATTGATTATGTTAATAAAAGTGAAATAGTACTAAAATTCTTACAAGAAGACAAATGCAAAAGCATGCACTCCAATGACGCTTTTATTAATGAGACATTGTCAGTGTCTGTTGTTTCAAGATAGCTTTTCTTGAATTTCTCACCACTTCTCACCTTAATTATTGGCTCATTGTGTGCAAAATTTATTATATTCTATTACTTTGGGGTCATATATTATATATATACATTTGGTTTCAGATTATTTTCACATGATTCATCACTAAACTTTTCGTTTGTAAAAAGACAATAAATCATGAAATTGGCAGGGATTATATATATATATATATATATATATATATATATATATATATATATATATATATATATACTTTTTTTAGACTTAAATACAATTTTTTCCCCTCCCTTCTTATTTATATTATCTAAATTAAAGTAATATTTATTTGTTGTAAGATTCCATTCATAAGTCTCTTGCATTGATTATTTACAGACTAAAATACTTTTAATTAAATTAGTAAAAAAATTATAAATGTTGTACACTGTCAAGTAAGTTGATCACTTATCTAAATCCTATTAAATTTGGCAATTAAATCTTAAAACATAAGAACAGAGTAACTATTTTCCCGTAAATAAATATATATAAAAGTGTTTCCAAATTAATAAATATACCCTTTTAAAAAAATTCTCAATGTAATTATTTAAATATGATTTTAATCTTTATAAATGAGTGTTTTTTAAGTTAGTCACCTGCACTTTCTCTTCTTTTATCAGTCAAGTTTTAAATTATTTTGCTCCTTATAAATATGATTTTGACTTTTGTAAAATATTTTCTGCACAATATGCTTTTGATTTGTGTAAAATAATGGTTTACATATCATTTTTTATTTTGTTTAACTCTCAAAAACTTAAATCACTACTTCAAATTAAAATTTCATTTCAAAGAAGATAAATAATTATTACATTAGAGGCTAGAAATGTTTTGTAGGCATCAATTGCTAACATTGAACTACATTACTTTGGATAATCAATTAATCTTTCTCTAACACCATTTTAAGTTCTACTTCGTGGAAAATGTCTATTCAATAAGGTTTGAAAATGATAAACCAACCATACCCTAGTAGCTAATAAACAACACAAAATAAAAACAAAATTTAAAGATTCTGTAAACTGAAAACTAGAGAACTTAATTTATACATAGGAAAATTGATAGATAGTGTTGCTTTGAAGCAATTTAATTATGGCCACTTTACTGCTGCTGAGGTGGTGACATTTGGACAAACAGGTGGCCACACACATGCAAACCCTTTGCATGGAAGAAAACATCATCATTCAAACACTTTGAGAATTCAGATCATCACTCTCTCTTATCTTTTATCTCTTAGGATTCATTTCTATGAGTATAGAAGCCAAAGGTGGGTCCATGAGAGGTGGAGAATCCTGCAAAGTGAAGCTAGATCACGCGGATAAGAGTTTGTTACACTTCTCACATGATTTCTCAATCTCTCTCTTTTCAACCTTTCACACAAAATCACATTACCCTTTTATTATGAACAACAAAAGTTAGGTGAACACACTCTCATCACTTCACTCTAAGTTTTTTACTATCAACATTCACATATCACTCATGCTGCTTTATATTCATTCACATAAATCATAGCTCATATAGTTCTTTTTTGTTCCTTTGTGTGTTTGGATTTTAGTTTAATTAGGTTAAAAGATTGTAGCTTTAAGGTTATTTTGAATGTGGAATAGGGGTTCTCACCTTACTCATTCTCAATATCTTTATATAGTATTATTTATATTTCTGACCATGAAATAAACTACAGTTGAAAAAAATTGTTTTTTTTAATTGGGTTAAAAAACTTTCAAAATTGATACATACTTTAAGATTTAAATTGGTTTGTCTGAAAAATATGAGTTTCATCTCATCCATATATACTTATAATGGAGTTGTCAAAATTGACTTCAACTAAATGTGAACTAGAGTTAGTCTATTTCAGAACTCACATTGTGAAATAAATTATATAAAAAGAAACTACTAAATTAGTCGTTACCACAGTACTACAAATCTGAATCTGTCTAATATTTCTATAGGTAGGTATAGGCATCCATGAGGTTATAATTAATAAAAATGGCAAAATTAATAATTGGAATAAACAAAGCAAGAACTCCATGGTTTTGACATATCCAACATATGCATCACTTTTAGGGAAAAAAATTGTAAGGCAAAGGTCAACGTGACGCACAATTTGTTATAAACCTGTCCTCACATATATGAATACTAGTGGCCAAACCAAAAATTAAATTAAATTAAAAAACCCTCAAAAGCACCACCGAATCTGCTTCAAATCACCATAAGACAAAGCTGCCATTTCAATAAAAAAGGATTAAAAATAGACAACACATTTCCTCATATAGCTAAAGTTCAGGTCCAACCAGCAAATGCTACCTTACATATGAAGTAAGAATATTTATTACATACACACTTAAAAATACGTGTGTTTGAGACAACACACCTTTCTTCAAGCACCATCTAAGATTTTCTTTTTTCTTATTTTTCTCTCTCTCTTCTGAGGCAATAATAAAATAAAATTGTTTGCAAAATATAAACTAACATGGTCCTGAGAAATGACGTAGCAAGTGATGTTGTGGTGTGATATACATCATAAAACAAAAAGACAAAAACCTCATACATAACCAACCATACAAATCAATTGTCATGAGTTGCATCTCCATGTATATATCATCAATGCCTTCATAATTCACATTTTAACCTAAACCCTTCTCTTCTTCCATTTCACAACCCTCTCTCCATTGTTCCTTCGCATGACACAAAAGTTCACACCATGGCTTCATCTCAGCATAATGTCCAAGGCCTAACAGCTGAGGAAGAAACAGAACTAGAACCTGTCATAAAAAAATACCACCTTTTCGAACACTCTCCCAACAAATGTTTCTCCATAATATCGTACCGCATCGATGCTCCTGCGAGCTCGGTTTGGCCCTTCGTGAGAAGCTTCGACAACCCTCAGAAGTACAAGCACTTCATCAAAGGGTGCAACATGAGGGGTGACGGTGGCGTAGGAAGCATAAGAGAAGTAACCGTCGTTTCAGGTCTTCCGGCGTCCACAAGCACCGAAAGACTCGAGATTTTGGACGATGACAAACACGTGCTAAGCTTTAGGGTTGTGGGTGGCGAGCACCGCCTCAAAAACTACCGTTCCGTTACATCGGTCAACGAGTTCAACAAAGACGGTAGGGTTTACACCATCGTATTGGAATCGTATATCGTAGACATACCCGAAGGGAATACGGCGGAAGATACCAAGATGTTCGTGGACACTGTGGTCAAACTCAACCTTCAGAAACTTGGGGTGGTGGCCATGGCTTCTTCATCCATGCATGGACAATAACAAGACAACTTCTATGGTATCCTACGTTGTTCAAATCAAACTCATTAACGGTATCAAAAAATTCTTAGATTTGTCTTGGGATATCATAGCATTTTGTTTAGGGGTAGGTTAATTAGTGTGCTTGTTTTGTTTTCATTTTTGTCCCAAGAGAAAATTCCAATGTACCAAAATGGACAAACAAACATGCATTTGGACTCTATTTGTCGGTCCATGATTAGTAATATTGCATGCTAATTTCCAATATCATTTCTTCTTTCTTATTCGTTTCTTGGTATTCTTCATTGGATTTTGATTTGTGTGTATGTTGGACTAATTAGTTGCATAGACCAATGAGGATGACGATGATAAGTTTTGTGAGGTTCGTTGTTTGCACGGTTGCAATTTTAAATTGAATTGATTAGATGTTAATTTAGTGACGGAATGGATATAGAATAGAAAAATGGTTGGAATCTAATGAAGAGGGATTGCTTTGGATTTCAAGCTTTCTGAACGAGGAATGGGTCTTAAAATAATTAGATTTGGCCTTCTTTTTAAGCAATTGACTGAGTCAGTCTGAAGAAGAAGAAAAAATAATGTTGCTGGGGAGTTCCCATGCATATACTTTTTTCATGTTCCAAAGTACTCGTGTGTGTAAAAGTTCGGATATATTATTATATTTGTATCAATTATGTATATGTGAATATTGGTTGTGCATGTTATTTAGATGGGCTTGGTGGGCTCGACTGGGCCCATGAATGAACCTTATAGCCCAATTGGCATTAGTTCCAGTTAAAATTCTGATGTTTGTGTGTGTTGTGGTAGCATTGATTAATGTTGAAGAGAGAAAAGAAGATAGGTAGATGGTAGTTGAGTTAGATGGTATTTTGTGAAGCTTAAATGTCAAAGCCCTTATTCAAAGTAAAGAAAAAGAAAAGAGAGAAAATCTTGTGATCCAACTTCACAAACATGTGACTATACAGCATGAATATGGAAAGCACTTTTTTAGTTTTGCAAGCGAGGTTTGGTTTCTTTTTAAGCTGCAAAAAGGAAAAAAAAAAAAAAAGTGAAAATAGTCAATGGAAAATTGCTTGCAATTCTTTCTATATACAAGTTGTAACTTTATTGCTTCTGCCTGTGTTTATAAATTCGACAAATCTTCTGTCATATTTTTTTCTTCACAATTTAAAATATCAGCAGGCATGAAAAGAGCACAGATAACTTAATTACAATATTTGACTTTGCACAAAAAAAACGCGTTTATCACAACAAGTATGTACAACTTGGATACAATTTTTTTCAATTGAACACGTCATATTTGAACAAGTTTTATTGAAACCTACACCAAAAAATTGATCATGACATTGTTAGATAAGTATTTGGGTTTGAGTTTCATTTTATAAAATTAACTTTTACAGTGTGATTGTATTTGCAGACAGAAAGATAAGAAAAGCACCAAAAACACAAGAACCAAGAAATAAAAAGCTAATTAATCACACAAAAAAAAACAAAAAGAAAAGATTGAAGCGTTCTTCCTTCCCATACAAGCAAGATTTGCGAGGAAAATTAAATAAAATAATAAAATATTAAAGAAAATAAAAAATATAAATAATAAATTTATAAAATAATAATAAAAATGAGATAATTATTAAAGTAAAATATTAATAATATTAATGTTAAAAAATAAAAAATAATAATAAACTTATCAATCATCTTAATAAGATCTCACAAACTTTCATCAAACTTCTTCTTCATTTCTTATCACCGTCTTTCTCTTAATCTAAAAATAATACTTTCCTTTTATTTTTATCTCAAATCTTCCATTTTTCTCAAATTCATATACACAAAAAAAAATTGTTGAACTAAATATTTGTAAATAATTTAATAAAAAATAGTATGATAGATTTACCAAATTTCACTAAAATACTTTAATATTATATTAAAAAATAAATTTAAATTTAACTCATCTTTTCGTTTTTATTTATATATTATAAATTAATCTAATTTTTAATTGATGTGATTTAAAACAATAAAACAAGCTATTGTAAAGTTCGTGTTGGAAATAATGTTCTAATGGCTTAAAGATGGGCCTCTGTTATTAGTATTGTTGTTCTTTGGGTATGATTAGAACTTCATTTCCAAGTCTTTGGGTCTATAGTATTATTCAACTATGCTCACTCAACTGTAGTCTATTTCTTCCTTTATTTACCTCCAGTCTTAAATTTCGAACTTCAAAAGTACAATATATTTATTCTTGGAGAATGCATATATAATAAAAAAAATGGTATAACACAATTTTATTTTATTTTTTTTAAATTATAGAAATTTTTCAAAGAATTAAAATGTATGTTTAATTCGAAAAAATTTCCAAAAATGTTAATATAATTTACTATTCGGTTTATTTGGACTTAACAAGGTACAGGTTTGTCGTTTGTTTTGGAAGAAACATATAGGTACGTTTGATGCCCCTATGTGAGGTTGTCTTGTATCATTTAATAAGCCAAAGAATAACAATGGATTAAAAACCAAAAAAGTGTGCCAACCAAGAGAACAAATTAACAATAGGATAAATGATAGATGAGAAGAAAATGAGACAATTGATTTGATATTTTGACTTTATTTTTCTTGGTTTACCTATAAACACACACTACTCCTACTCCTTTGGTTTTATATATGAAGTAGTATATATTTTTGAGAGAGTTACCGACAAACACTTTAAAAATACTTTCCTCTAAAACAATATAAATTCATGACACTATCAAACTCAATCAAACATATAATTTAATATACATAAAATAAATTTTATATAATTGTTATGTTATTGGATTTTCTACTCGATGAGATTATAAATTGTCTTAATAAAAAAATTTACATAAACCCTAATTCATATTTCCGAACCTTATTCCACTTAGGATCAAATTTATTTATAGTTTAAAATAATTTTCTCATCTCGCACTTGTTTTTATTCAAGCAATAGACAAATAAAGTTAGAAAATGCCAAATCTTTAGATACCTAAAGAAATGTCACTAAAATAACCAAAAAATAAATTAAAAGATGAATTAATTAAGAGATTAATATTTGTCAAGTAAGAGATATAAAGTCAAAGAATTAAGATTAATAAAGTAAAAAAGAAATTTAATTTAAACTAAATTAAATTACAATTAGATAAAAATATTTTGTATAAAGTTATTTTTTAACTTATAAGAGTTGTTTGCTTGAAAAGATTGACAAACAATCAAATGAAATTAAGAGAGAAGATAGAGAAAATTTTCATTGTCTTAAATTATATTGGCATTTAAAATATATTCAAGAATAAGTATTTACTTTATTAAGTCTGATATATGAAAGTTATTGTGTATATTGACTAGGAAATGATGTTAAGGTATAAAAATGTAAGACAAAAATGTGACTAAAAAAGGTGTTATGTAAAATTTGTTTGGAAGAAAAAAAAGGACAAAACCACCAATTTAAAAAAATATATAGGAAAAATTGATGAGAGAAATATTGGAAAGACAAAAAAGAGTGAGATAAAAATCTAATCCATATAAGAGAATTACACAACTTTCAATCCAATATTTTAAAATATTGAGTTTGTGGGGTTTTTTTATATGTTTTTCAATTTTTTCATTTCTATACAATGTAAAACTTAGACTTATACTTTTGATACACACAGTATATACATTTTGTTAATAAAAAAAATTGTCTCTTTTTTTATTGTGTGAAAAAAAAATCAAAGTAAGAAAAATAAAATTTTAAAAAGATAAGTATGATGAGTTATTGAAAAAGAAGATGAATATTAAGTCAGAAAACTTTTTATAAGATAAAAGAGGAATTTTTATTTCACTTTTAATTAGTCATATTTGTATTAAAAGTCATTGTAATTATTTTATTTAGTTTTATTTCCAGTTATCATTATTTTTTTAAGTCTTCTAAACATTTTTAAAATTAAAGCAACTAACATACTTTATGTTATAATTTTATATTATTTTCAATTTTATATTATTTTCAAAATTCAATGTTAAACGTAGAAGTATATTTTCTAAACCTTTTATTTCTTTCTCTCTTTAATGTTTATTTTTAGTATTTTTTTTCATTTTTTATATTTTAAAAATAAATTATACTTTATTCTTTCAATATATTGCAATGAAATTGTTACTAGATAAAATTGTCAGTTGAAACTTATAAACATAAACATCAATATCTAAACAACTAAGGTAAAAAGTGCTTATTCAATATAAATAAGAGAAATTAAAAGAGATTTTTTTTTTCATTCATGAATAGAAAAAATACATTTAACGAGAGTACATTTTTCTACCTTTATCAACACATAAAGGAAAAACAAGAAAATTAGGAACAAATCTAAAGAAAGTAACAGATGCATTCAAAGATAAAGATAATTCATATTTAGCAAGAGTATCTGCTATTGCATTAGTCTCTCTAAACACATGATTCCAACAAATGTAATCAACTCTGTGACTCATCTCAATTATGGAAGAGACAATACCATATAAAGGATGAGTTTGTTGAACGAGTCCCCAATTAATAAGTTGGATTGTTATTTGAGAATCACTTTCAACAATCAAATTATCATATCTCATTGATATGACTATTTCCATTCCAATCTTGATAGCAAATAATTCGGCCTCTACTGCTAAACCAACTCTCAATGAAGTAGAGAAGGCAAAAAGAAATTCACCCTCACAATCTCTAACAACACCTCCTGTACTAGCCTTTCCATCAAGTGTGAAAGCTCCATCACAATTAATCTTAACAAATCCTTTGGGAGGTGGTATCCAACAAACTAATCTTCCAAAACTTAGATCGTCTCTCTGGAAAAAGAAAATTGTTTATCATTACAAGATATAATAATACAAAAGATAAATAAAAGTTGGTTGATTATCTCTATGTATTAGCATGTTAATAAAAAGGAAAAAAAGAATAAAAAAACTTACCTTGCCATTATCGTTGGTGTTAACCCACCAATGTAAATTTAGACATTCATCACCATTTAGACAATTACCATTTATCCAATATTCACATGTAGTTGGTGGTGATTTCTTGAAAGTTTTAGTTTCTACCTCCATAATCAAACTCTTACAAGAAAATGATTCTTTAATCTCTTGAATATAAGAATAAATGTTTATAAGAAATATTATATTGAATTATGAGACTCTTTATCTTTAACTTCTTATATAGAATTTTTGTAGCCTTGTTTTTTATTAGATTTATGAGTCTTTCTTTATATATATATATATCCTAACAAGAAAATGATTCTTTAATATCTTGAATATAAGAAGAAATATTTATGTATATCCTAACAAGAAAATGATTTTTTAATATCTTGAATATAAGAAGAAATATTTATGTATATTCTAACAAGAAAATGATTCTTTAATATTTTGAATATAAGAAGAAATATTTATAAGAGGTATTGTATTGAATTGTGAGACTTCTTATCTTTAGACTTCTTATATAGATTTTTTTTAATCTTTATCTTTTATTAAATTTATGATTATTTCTTAAAATATATATATATATATATATATATATATATATATATATATATATATATATATATCCTAACAGATTAATTAATTATCAAAATAAATAAGATAATAAGTGATTTTATAAGATTCACGTCAATATACAAATGCTTAAAATAAAAATGACTTCATATTATTAAATTTTCAAAGAGTGGTATAATTTTTATGTTACATTATCAAAAAATGATATACCATGAAAATAAAAATTATTAATTTAGTACAATAAATATTAACATATTTCATCTTTAGTTAATAAAAGAAATTAAAATCTTAATTAAAAACATATTAATTTTTTAAAAATTTATATAATGATTCAGATAATTGAACATATGTCTTTTATAATTAGCCATGTGTGTTTGTTAAAAAAAATTTACATTAATATATAATTAACTTTGAAGGAACCAGTAGTTTTCTTTTATAAATTTTAAATCTTTATTCATTGTTCAAAATTAATTACATGGTAACCATAATATTAATTTTCCGTTTCATAAACATACCAAAACTATTAAAGACAATACATATATATTACAAGAAAATTATTAAATAATAATTAATTTAAAGATTAAAAATAATTAATCATTATATTAACTAATTTAAAGATAACAAATAATTATTATAAAAAATTAATAATTAATAACTAATTTAAAGACAAAAATAATTAATCACTATATTAACTAATTTAAATAACTTTCATTTCCTGTCTTATTAAGAAATAAGTAAAAATACTTTTTAAGTTACTTTTAATTTATTTTAAAGACCAAATTTTAATAAAAATTAAAAACTAATTTGTTGATTCTTAATTATCATATTATTAGATACTTAAATTTTTAGTCAATGTTATCTAAATTTAGATACTAATTTTGAAGTAACTAAATTTTATAAAAACATAATTATTAATTTATAATTTTTTTAAAATCAATATTTATTATAATATTAAAATAGTTATATTATAAGCAATCATTAAATAATAATTAATTTAGAAATAAAATAACTAATTATTATAAATTAAAAATTAGAAATATATAAAATATTTTTTATCATTAATATAATTAAAAGCTGTTAACCACCAACATTTCATTACATTTACATAAAGATTTAACATCACATTCCAAATCTCTTTCTCTCTTTTTTTCAATGGTCGGAATCCGCTGTTGGAATACTCAAACATCTCTCAAGCGGTGGCTCTGCCGATATGGTCTTTGACAATGACTGTTCTGTTGCCGTCGACTTCAGATAATGATTTGTTAATCTTGTTTAAATTCAGATAATGATTAAGGTAATTAAACATACATTGGTATTTTGTAACTAGTCATATGTGTTTATTAGAGGAAACATTTATGTTAATATGTAATTAACTTTAGAGAAACCTTTAATTTTATTTTTCTTTATAAATTTTAAATCCTTACTCATTTGTTCAAAGTTAATTACATGTTTACCATAATACTATTTTTTCGTTTCATAAACATATGAAAACTACCCAAGACAATACATGGGATTAATTGTCTTAATTATTAAGATTATAATTTTTTATTATGATAAAAATAAAATATATCAATATTTATTAACTAACTAGAGTAAAATAGAAGACATGCATACGATAAAAAAATATTATAAAGTTTGATATCCATGAACAACTATTGAATGGATTATGTTTAATTAATTGTTTTTAATTTTCAACATGTCCCTTAAATTTGATTATTTTTATAAAGTCAGTACAATCCAGAAACTGTTGAAAATATCTGCCACCTTGATCACTGCACCTTGGCATATATGGAAAAGGTTATCCCTCTTTCTTTTCATCACAAACCTTTATAAAACAAACTTTAAATCCATATCCTAGTTTTCATAATGGAATATAGGATTCTATATCATTTTGCATTATATGGTCTAAGATATAAAAATATTTTTTTGGTATTATGTAAATAGCATTATATTATAAAGTCTTGAAATATATAATATTAAAAGGTAATATGATACTCTAAAATTTTATATAAAATTAAACAATTTATTACAACTATTTTATTTTTTTAAAATTAAGTATGAAAAATATTCAAAGTTATTTTGATTGAGAATAACTTGGCCCTAAAAAGATAAACGTAGGTATATTATTATCCACAGCCTAGATAAGAGAGCACCACAACGGCCACATACAAATTTAAATCCCACAATATATGCAAAAAGACATCCATATTATTGTCTTTTTTTTATTCTTTCACTTGTTAAATAATTCTGAATTTTTTTATAATGGTTTTATTATTTTTAATTTTTGGATGAATCGAAATGTTAAATATGATTATTTTTGTTTATTTTTATCATAAAGTATTTCAAAATAATAAATAAGTAAAAATTATTTTTATTGCGTATGTTAAGTATTTTTGGATAGAGTTTTTTTAATTATATGAAAAAAAAACCCTTAAAGAAAAGGAACGCACGTTACCTTACTAGCGAGGTAATCTTTCAGATTACTATAAACTTTAGATATAACTCTTTTCTTATAAAAAACAATTATAAATTTATTTCATTTATAATTTCTCTATTTTTCTCATCTAATATATTGCCAGAATTATGATGGTTAAAAAAAAAATCATATCAGTAAAATCTATAAAAGATATTAAATTATATCTTTACTAAATATCTATAATTTTGTAAAATATTTTAATATTTATTAATGAGCATATATATATATATATATATAATTT
>Ga0209700_105058_pt1 | contig 22833 bp, 5 predicted proteins | sample SiratroredBW_FD_187528 | JGI IMG/M metagenome (GOLD analysis project Ga0209700, IMG submission 187528) | Root nodule microbial communities of legume samples collected from California, USA - Siratro red BW (SPAdes) (version 2) | ecosystem: Host-associated > Plants > Roots > Nodule | place: USA... | reverse complement strand
TATCATTCATTGTTTTTGACTAATCACCAAAAATTTGTCTCTCTTGGTGTGTACCAATAGAACAAACCATATGTTGCTGAGAACTAACATGATAAGGTGAAAAATATTGTGAGGGATCAATAATTTCGACCATGATAAATGTAGCAACCAGAGCTCTCAAATTAGAGCTTTGATACCATATTATGAAAATAAAGAGAAAAACAAAGATGAACAAAGGACATGAGAATGAAAATATTATTATGAAAATAAAGAGAAGAACAAATATGAACAAAAGCCATGATAATGAATATATGCACTCTGTTTTTCTGTGTTTCACTCAAAATAAAGAATTGAATATATACAAGTATTGTACCCATTTTAGGTATAGCTAAATAAAGAAAACAAAATAAAATTATTACAATGTCATAAAAACAAATAAACAGAATTGATTTTGATTCTACCATAAAGACAAAATCACATAATTAGTTTCCTTCTAGAAGTCTTCTATCCATATCCTCTGAAATATATTAATCTCTGAAATATATTAATGCATGCATTATATTATTTATGTGATATCATTAATATATTAATGTAACATAAACTGTATTTAATTATTTGTGTAATATATTAATATATCTAATAATTTAATTTATTATATAATTAATATAAAAAAATTTAATTCAAAAAATTAATATATATTAATGTAACATAAACAACAATGACTTATGTATTTAATTATTTGTGTAATGTATTAATATATGCATGGACTTTATGTATTGTGCAATTAATATTATAAACTTTACTGGTAACATCCCAAATACTCGTTATAGAAGAATATAATATGTCATTCTTGAAATTGAAAATTTTAACAGTTAAAAATCGTCATTGTTAACGTTTATAGAGTTAGAATAATCATCGGATTTACATATGTAACGATATTTTCTTTTCCAATAGTATGATTGTTAACGTTTTTCTTTTTAATAATCTGATTGTTAATTTAATTTTTTTCTATCACTAAAGAATTTAAATTAAAAAGGGTAAAAGAATTACTCAACTTGAATATAACACACACAACTGAAAAGTTCACCCATCCACACAAACCACAATTATAACTCCTCTACAAAAAGAACATGCCCAAAATTACATACTCATATACAAACCAAAAAGCAACATCCTAAATTTAGAGCAGCCTAACTATGTGTCAAAACTCTATTTTAATAGCTAAAAACTTTGCACATCATTCTGCTAAGAGGAAAAAATTCCCCCTTCATAGTCACACATCAACAATTTTGTACCCTGCACAACTAGCATCAACCAATCTGTTAACAAAATAATAATCAATATCTAGAAAAATATACCCTCAGGAGGCCTGGTTTTACTTAAGCCAGAAAAACTGAGGGCCTAATGCTAGAAGAAATGTTCCTTTCACCCCCTTCATAAGTAAAAATCTCCTCCACCACTCTTTACTACTCATTGTTACCTAGGCAAATTAAAAAAAGGAGAAATATGAACTGTTGTATTTTTCTCTAACCACGTCTTAAGATTTAGACTGAATCCCATCCAGTACTTGACAAACACTTTATTATTATTGAAAATAATATTGTTCCTATGTTTTCATTTGTACCAAATTACAAGTACCTACAACATATTTCACACACTTTTTCCTTTTCGTCTACCCCCAATATGCCCAATTCCCATAAAATGAATTTTGGTTGAGTGATGGTACACTAGTTGCACACTTAGCAAACACAACTTCTAAATAGAGCTTGAAACCTTGCAGGTAAATATTAAGTGGCTTAAACTTTCCTCAGACTGATTACACAGAACACACATTTTTCTTTCAACTGAATTATCAATCCTTGCCAAGTTATATCTAGTAGGTAACCTATTATGCATTACCTTTCAAACACAAATCTAAGAGGAGGGTAAAGCTATAATCTGCCATAATCTATGGAATACTTCCTCTTTCTAACCTAATCCAACCCCGAAAACTTTGCAGTATGCATCTTTTATTGTATACACTGCCTCTTTAGGTCGTCTTCATAAAGAAAAAATTTGCATCATTGTATGCAAAGAAAAAAAGAATTCTAAAACACTCACTCGATTTTTCCCATTTAAACCAAGTTCTCCTCCATCTCGGATTCCATTCCTAAACTTCCCCATGTCATACTCCTAACTCTTTTATTTTGAGATCCTTTTGGGTTGAGTTTGCATAAATTCTTGGAAACAATTTCTCCAAAGTAAAATCTCATGCCCAACCGTCATCTATAAAAACAGCCTTGTTTCCTCTACCAATCTTCCAAGCAAGGTTCTCATTAAACCATCTACCTCCTCACTATTTCTACAAATGCTTCTTAGGTCTCTCACCATCTAGATTCGTTCCTACAATTTTCTTCCTTGAACTATGCTTCTTTAAGACCCATACTTTGATACCAAAACCTCTTTCCACAACCGTTTTTCATCACCTCCTGAACTTCATTTCTACTTAGCTAGGAGGATCTTATTGAAGCTCAACACTCATAAAAAAACACATAAAAAATTTATGCTCGTTCCGATTCTTTTTTATTAGCCATAATAAATGAAATATATGAAAACCCTTAAGGGGTGCTTAAACCTTTTACAAAATAAAGAGTCCAAACCTATACACTCATCTAAAACACAAAAAATATGAATGACATTCTTGAGCTACCTCCTTTAAATACTTACACTGGAGCACTTCAAAATTGAATTGAAGAATCCTATGCCTTTACATCATGTATCATGAATATATTTAAAACTTTATCCAAATAGTATTTAAAAACCAGAATCATAAAGAACTTTATTGACATGTATTCAACAAATTAGAGAAAAACATGCAACTTAAATCAAAACCAACTACATTTGACGCTTAGCAAGTTATTATTAAAAAAAATTGCTTCTTGCTCCCCGAAAATCCATCCGTAAACAAATAGTTGTAAAATGCTTGTATTTGAAATCCATTGGCATCCAACTTTCTCAATGGTGATATGTTTGTAAGTGTTGGTTTACGTGGTGCTATTCACGCTTTGTACTTGCTCGGAAGTAGCTAGGTACATGTCAATGCTCCATGGGTCCATGCCACTTTCTATTTTTGCAAATAACAATGATCAGATTAATAAACAAAATGTTTGGTACTTCCTTAATTTGATTTTGAGATCAATCTCAACACTCTCAGAAAAACACATGTTTTCGTCTTCATCGTTGCCTGTGCTGCTGCACATTTGCCCAAACTCTAAATATTCATACAAATATTACTTTTTCGTTGGTGAAATTTCGATAACTTGGATGAGAAAGCTCTATGAATATCCGCTTTATATAGATCGAAAAGAGGATATGAATAGGTAATGAAAAACAATTAAAATTAATTATTTTTTTAAAAGCTTTCTTTTTTAATAGATAATTTTAAGATATTAAAGATAAGAAAATTAATTAATGCGTGTATTTAACTATTAAATAATTTCATTTATGTAATATATTAATGTATGTATCATATTATTTACGTGACATCATTAATATATTAATGTAACATAAACATGTATTTAATTATTTGTTTAATATATTAATCTATATATTAATTTAATTTATTATATAATTAATATAATAAAACTTTAATTCACAAAATTAATATATATTAGTGTAACATAATATATAATAAAACAACAATAACTTATGTATTTAATTATTTGTGTAATATATTAATATATGCATTGATTTTATGTATTATGTAATTAATATTATAAACTTTATTGGTAACATCCCAAAATACTAATTATAGAAGAATATAATATTTGTGATTGTTTAAATTGGAAATTTTAACAGTTAAAAACCGTCGTAGACTTTACATATGTAACGTTTTTTTTTTTTTTTTTTTTTTTTTCTTTTCTTTCCAATAGTCTGATTGTTAACGCTTTTCTTGTGATTGTGTGATTGTTAAATTAATTACATTTTTAAAAAAATTATGTTTTATCTCTTTTCCCCATAATTATTTTCTGTATTTTATAATTAAGATCAATATTAGATAAAAGTTTATATATATATATAGATATAATATATTCTATTTTATTTTATATTAAAAATTTTAAGTAATTTTTGTAATTATTATTTGAAATAAATTAATTTTATTATAATTAACAGAATAATAAAAAAATATTTTATTTTAAGTAATATATACTTATTTAAATTTTATCATATCTTAAATACTTCTTATAAATAAATATTAAAATAATTTGGTATTTAATAATTAATGTTATTTCTGTATGAAAGTAGAAAAACTAATAAAAATTATGAGAAGAAAAAAATAACTAGTATATATATAAATGGTTAAATAAGATAAATTAGAAATACCACAATAAAAATTTCAATAAAATTTAACAACTAAACAAATAACCAAATAAATAAATAGAATATTATTAGTGATACCTCATCAAGTAAAGATAACTATAAGATCAATAAATAAATAAAATTATGTTAGGGATACTTGAATGAGAAAAAATAGTTGTAAAATTAATAAATAAAATGAGGTTAGGGACATCTTATGAAAAAATAATAGTCAAAGCACTCATAAATAAATAAATAAAATTGAGTTAGATACACCTTACTGAATAAAGATAATTATATAATAAATAAATAAGATAATATGTAATAATGATTATAGATGATGAGATCATTCACTAATGCATATAAAGACACTTGACTCTAATTTTAGAAGATTCGTGTATTGAATAAAATTCAGAGATTTACACGTGTTATATGACTGTCAGCTATGAATTCACACAACCCTCAACTTAAAATAAATCATACCAAATACCAAACTCATATGACAAGGTTAATGCATTTGATCTGGTCCAATTGATTTCCTTTTCACATTGTATCATATGAACCTCCTTGGACTTTCACTACCTGACAATCTGTTAAGACTTTATTCATTGAATGCATGCATTGAGAATCGAATTTGAAAGTCATAAACTGCATTAACTAGAAACATTGAAAACTAATAATTTTAGTTTGAAAGTTGTTAAGACTTTATTCGGCAAGTGTCCCGAGTCATAAGTAATATAGATTTATAAAGTAAGGATGTCGATCCCACAGAGAACAGTTTTGTTATCAAATCTCAAATTCACAACTCACTAAGCAAATAACAGTTTCAAGATGATTTGATAATAATTTGAGTTGATAATAATTTGAGTCAAAAAACATAAAAGAACAATTAAAAATAAGTAACAATTATAAAAAGGAGTTTGCAAGATCTAGAAGGACTTTGGGATTGAACTTCATCTATCTTCCTCATTCATATTTTGGATTTGATAAAAACATATAATATTCGTAACTACTCACAATTGATACATATATAATAATCATTCACACCGATTCCTCTGATATGAAATTCATAAGGTAATTTCCTAAACACTGATCTCTCAGCTATTTAATAAATTACCCAGCATTAAGAACAGATGTTATGCACAATCAATACATTGAAACCTATCCCTAGTATCCCAATATATTGAGTATTTTCATCTAGGTCGGAAACTCAAAAGTACTTCCCAAAGATAAAAATACCAATTGAGTAGAAAATGAATATTATATATAAAAATCACCAAAATACGAATGAGTTCAAAAGATTATATTCAATCCCAAAGATGCGGAATTAGCTACCCATGGTAGCCATTACAACTCAATGAAAAGAAGATTGCAAGAGAAGAAGAAAATCTTGATTCTTAGTCATCCGCCTCCGTCCTCTAGGTCTTGCCTCCGTCCTCTAGGTCTTTATTCCATCCAAACCCCTAAAAATCCCCTTTAAACTTGGTTTTGGGCCTAAGTGGCTTTTTTTTTGCCTTTCTCTATTTTAAACTTTTCATTTCTTTTCTTCATGAATCTTCCAATCTATCATTTTCTTCATTCTTTTATACCTGAAATTTCACAATAGTTGAGATTAAATGATTTCCTTTAACTCATGACTCAAAACATAAATTTAAATCCAAAAACTCTAAAATTGGGAGTAATTACTATTTTAAATAACACTTAAACCCACAAGTACTCAATATTTTTCATGTATAAAAGCACTCAAAATTGGTACTTATCACAGTCTTCATTTATATGATTCTAATGTACCACTAGAGTTAGGATACCTCCTTATTGAGTAAATCCACAAATAATACACATCCGAAACAAATCTCAACAATGGTATCTCCTTTTCTAAAGATATTATGTCTCAATCATACCACTCTAACAACATCATACAACATATAATTCCTCAATTCATCCAAGCATTATCCTTACAAAATCAATCACCAGAGTTATCAATTTCAATCAGTTCAATTACAACATTGTAGAAGAAATTTGGAGCTTGGTGACTACATCACCTCCATATCCAAGTCTTCTAATCTAGGATTCTATTTGAAGATAAAAATAATAACAACTAATAAAATATGCAACTAGCTTCCCTTCCTTGAGTTCATAAAAAGATAAAAAATGTAGGAGATCACATAAATAACTTAACTTAATCTATGATAGGCTTTGATCGTTAATCCAATAATAGACAAGGTCAAAAATTTAGAGACAAGGCAGATAAATATAAAGAAAAGCTATTTAAAAGAGACAAGGATTTTTATAAAATTGAGACTTCTATTTATTTAAACTTTGCACTTTTAATAATAGTACTATTTTTCTTATACCACTTATACTCTATAGCTAATTTCTAGAATCTTACCATGCATAATTAATATATTAAACAAATAATTAAAGACATAACTTATGGTTATTTATGTTACATAAAGATATTAATCTATGTATTAATTTTGTGCAAAATACTTAATAATATCACCAACAATACATTAATATATTACATAAATGACATTATTCAATAATTAAATAATGCATTGATTAATTTTCTTATTTTAAATCTATTTACATCATCATTTCAAAAGGGAAAAACTAGTAAAAAATTAATTGATATTAATCCATTTACACAAAGCTAGTCATCTCCTATTTTGCATCTATATAAGCGAATATTCATAGAGTTTTCTCAACCAAGTTATCATTACCAACTAAAAAAGTAAAGTGTTTAGCTATATCTGAATATTTAGAGTTTGAGCAAATGACCAACAATATAGGCAAAGATGAAGAAGATGAAAACGCATACATATATTTTTCAAAGACTGATGAGATTTCAGAATCAAATTAAGGAAACACCACAGGTATTATACAAAGGTATTATACAGTCTTTTGATTAATTAGATTTGAAGCTTATGGTAGTTTTACATATATTTATTATTTTCATTTTTTGTTTACTAGTTAACATATGGTTATAATTGAACTAAAAAAAACATTTCCTTGACACAAAAACTGCAGTTCTTTGTGATAAATATATTATTGAATACTATTTTATAATTTATTCTTTCAAAAGCAATATGTAAATGATGATTATTCACATAAAACATGTCAAATTTAACATTATGCTAGATATTGGCTTTGTTTATAGGAAGGACCAACAATAATATGAGTTTTCAGCACTGTTGGTTAGTTTGGAGCTCTTTCATAGCATTTTCATAGCATTTGTTGGTGTTTGTAGGAAGGATTTATTTTTAGGATGAAATGTTAGTTCAAAAAAGGTTGGAGAGCTATAATAGAAGGACTAGAGGAAAATGATAGGAGCATTTATTTATAAATATATGGGTGATTTTATCCTCAAAATGTAATACTACACTTCATAGTAATTATCATGCAAGAACAATTAATTACTTAATTTTTAGGACGAAATCTAAATTCAATAGATGATTGGAGAGAGCTATGATGGAAATGATTGATGGAAAGGATTAAAGGAGAATAAGAGAAACATTTATTGATGATTTGTAAATATCCGTCTAATGATAATTTCTCAATGTAATGCTACATTTCATAGTCATTATTATGTAAGAAGAAGAAAAAGTTTGATTTCGGTTTTGAATGTAATATTAATTGTTATTGATTTTGTTTGTATATATCCCATTACTTATACTCTCTAGAAACACTTAACTCCTTCCTTCTTCTAGGTTTCAGCATAAGAATATGTAAAAGATAGTATGAACTCTAAATGATCAGTAGACATAAGCGCAATAAGAAGCATGACAACTACAATGGTAACATTTTTATTTTTTTTTATAACTCCGCCATGGAGGGAGATAACGAAAAGGCTGTGGAGAATGATAAGGGAGTTAAAACATAAGGTGTTCTCGCAATGTTTTGATCAAGTTTGTTGCTTTAATGTTGTAGAAATGTCTTAGACTAGCAACCTCGTTTCATGAATTTTTTCATTTTTTTATTTCAAATTGTATATCAAAAGAGAATTTGTGTTGAATGAATATTTAATTTTACAAAACTTAAATCTTTAGACAGTACTAAATGGATAATTAACATGGTGAATGTTTATCACTTGAACTCTCTTTCTAACTAAAATTGGATGTATTGGATGTATATTTCTTGGTGATGAGTGAAAACATATATGAATCTTGAAGTATCTTAAATTATTGATGAATATTAAATTTCTAGCATTGATTACATCCACTATGCATATGCACTTATATTTATATACAGAAAGGGTTACACATATTTATATATCCTTTATTATCAAACCAAACCAAAACTAAAAGAGGTTTTTTGTGATAACCTAATTGGTTCAGGGAGCAGTATTTTCGAATACGTGTATTAGAGATGGAAAACTAGCAATAAAAAACAAACAAATAAGTGGTTTCCTATAAAGACCTAAGCGGTCCACTGAGGAGGACATTCACATACATACATGTAGCAGAGATGAAACCATCAAGGTGCGAAAACCACAACCACTAAGAAGAGGTATTCTGTGTTGACCTAAGTGGTTGAAGGAGGAGGACCTTCGCATACATATATGAAACACGTACAAGCCACTAATAAAAAAAATCAACACTAAGTGATTTACTCTAATTAAGTAAGTGATTCAGTGACTAGGACATTGACATACATACATATCTCGGAAATAAAAACAAGCAATCTAAAACAAACTAATATTATTATCTACTATCAATATATGTAAGTAATATAAAAGTACTATAAGAAAAAACATAATTTCCGACGAATTACTCATAAAAAAACTTGCAAATAAATCATTCATAGATTCTAAAATTTGCTTACGGATTTATACGAAGATAACTTTGCATTTAAAATTAAATATTCATTTGTAAATAATCAATCTCTTTATATTTTCTACCATTCATACTAACCAAATATATTATTTCTTAATAAATCCCATATCTTCCCTACTTATCATTTAGCGAAAAATTAGATATAGATTCATGTGCGCAAGTAAATTCTTCTATATGAAAATCAATATACTATGTATTATATAGATAACTAAATAAATAATTCTTTTATGAATAAGAAGTGTAACAATTCAACCCCTAACATTTGTAGGTTATTCTATCCGAAATGAATGATTTGAGTTAAGAATTCAAATAAGATGAAAGTCTAAGATTGGATAGATGAGTAAAATAAAAGATATATAAATATAATGACCCATCACAAAATTATTATTTTCTGATTTTAAACTAAAGATTGTATCATCTCTTTTTATATAATTCACAATTAATTTATTAATTTTAAGATGATATGAAAATTTTACATTAAATAAAAAAGGATTAAAATGGGCAATGTATGAAACTTCATAAAAAGTGGTGAACTTATTAGAATGTGAGAATGATGGCAATAATATAAAAAGATTTTATATATCAATAATAGAAGATTTAATGTTATATATTAATGTTGGTATTTGGGTTAATGTGTGTTCTAATATGTATGAGTCTTACTGTCTAGATAGTTTTCATTATTATGATTTTGCAAATAGTAGGCAACGAAGCAGATGAATTGTGTGGGTGCATGGATGCAAGAATCGGTTTCTTCTGAATAGCAACTTGCAAAACGCCAAATGTGATTGGGTTTGATCTAAGTTTGATGTATTTCTCTTGTTTAATATATGTGAATAGAGTTGTTTATGGTTCTACTTTTCAAATATTATTTGGAGAAACTTTTAAATGTATTCATGATATATGAAGTAAATTTTAAAAATAGGCACAAGAGCCTTTAGTTGAGTTTTGGTTTTTGTTTTTGTTTTTTTATGTTGACTATATAAGAATTTAAAGTAAGAGATAAATCAGAAATGTCATTTATATTTTGTGTTTAAGTCCTTTATTTTGTAAAGAGTTGAAATACTTCGTATTTAATTTATTTTTTATTTCTGATAAAAAATTTTTGATAAGAAGATAATTATAAAATGTCAACTTAAGTTAATGAAAGACTATAGTGTGTTATAAAGTTAGAGATATTTTTTACGAATAAAAAGAACAAATTAATAAAAAAAATATAAAAGAAATGTTTCAATCGTAAAAAGAAAGATAACTGAGTATATTAGATAGATAAAACAAACAAAACATATATTAGAGACACCTACATACTTTCATACCTCTGTATGATTACTTACAAAAGAAGATTTATGAGAAAATCTACTATAAAGACATTTATGGTTATATCTCAACCAAGCCTCCAACACACAGGCTTTTCATCATGTACTTTGATAGTGGCTTCAAAACGGAGAGAGCAATTAGTGTTTTACTTGTTCCAATTCTGCACCTTTATTATCATCAAAAACATATATTAGAGACACCTACATACTTTCATACTTCTGTATGATTACTTACAAAAGACATTACAAAAGAAGATTTATGACAAAATCTACTATAAAGAAATTGTAAATATCACTTTGATCACAAGCTCCAATATATTCCTTCCAGTTTAATCTTTCCTCAAAAACTTAAAGTCCTAAAGTCTTGTTTTCTTCCTCTTATAAGCTATGTCCAAATAGCCAATTCTTTGATAGTGGCTTAAAAAACAGAGAGAACAACTACTGTTTCCCAATTCTGCCCTTTGTTGTCCTCATTCTAATGTTCATATTCTAAATACCACTTTGACCTACACCGAGAACGTGTGTTCCATTTGCAAAATTCACACACGAACTTCCTGTAAACGAAATGGTTTTTTCAGTTTCATAACTAAATATAAACTAAAAATGAAAGAAACTAAATATATGTAAGAATTACCAAAATATATGAATCTATTTAATCAAAGGCTATATATATAATACCTTTGGTACTTCCTTAATTTGATTTTGAGATCAATCTCAACACTCTTAGAAAAACACATATGTCTGTGTTTTCGTCGTCTTCGACATTGTGCATGTTGGTGGCCATTTGCCCAAATTCTAAATATTCAGCGAAAGATTACTTTTTCGTTGGTGAAATTTCGATAACTTGAATGAGAAACTCTAAGAATATCCGCTTTATATATATACAAAAGAGATGCAAAGGAGGAGATGAATAGGTGGTGAAAAAGGATTACAATTAATTATTCTTTTAAAGCTTTCTTTTTCAATAGGTTATTTAAATATATTCAAGATAAGAAAATTAATTAATACGTGTATTTAACTATTAAATAATTTTATTTATGTAATATATTGACGTATGCATTATATTATTTATGTGATATCATTAATATATTAATGTAAGATAAACATGTATTTAATTATTTATGTAATATATTAAAATATCTATTAATTTAATTTATTATATAATTAATATAATAAAACGTTATTTCACAAAATTAATATATATTAATGTAACATGAACAAAAATAACTTATGTATTTAATTATTTTTGTAATATATTAATATATGAATTAATTTTATGTATTATGTAATTAATGTTATAAACTTTACTTGTAACATCCCAAAATACCTATTATAAAAGAACCGTCGTTGGCGAAACTCCGTACAATTATAATAAAAAACCTTAATTTAACGATTTTTTATCTTATCAGTTTTTTATTTTTTATTTTTCTTAATAGTATTTTTTATTCTTTAATTTATAAAATAACATTCTTCTGTTTTTTAATAAAACCCTTTTTTCTGTAATAGTTATTAAAAATTATGACTATTAGTTTGTTAAAATTAAGATAAAAAATAATATAAAAATAATTAAATTAATTTTTTTTAAAAAGAACACAAATAAAATAAAATGAAATATTTTATAGATTTTTTAACTAATTAATTACAATAGAAAAAAAAGATAAATTATTTTATTTTATATTTTTATAATAAATTTAAATTTTGCATAATAAATTATATTAAAATAAATTATAACAATTTTGTGATTGTATTTTTGGATTAAAATTGATACTAGAAGAAAAAAATTATAATAAACTATAAAATTATCATTTGAATTAAAATTTGTATTTCTGATTGGTTAAAAATATATCTAAATAATTAATAGCAAAAATAAAATAAAATTGTTGAAGTATTTTAGTAAATAAATTTATTTAAATGGTTTAAAAATTTTAAATAAAATTTAATTTATTTGTGAATTGCTTTTAAATGTTATATTTATTACTTAAAAAATGTTAATTATTAAAATAATACAATACACGTTGAACATAAAAAGGAAAATAAATGGTTGAACATAAAAAGGAAAATAAATGACAATTATATATTTACTAAATAGTTTAGTTAATGGTACACAAAATATTTTGTGTGAAATGAAACATAAATTTAATCTTTATCAAAATTCAAATTTTATCTTTATAAAAAAAAATTATCTTTATAAAAAATTTATCTTTATCAAAAATCAAATTTTATCTTTATCAAAATTTTATTTGATTTTTTCCATTAATTATTTAGATATTTTTTAACAAACTAAAAATACAAATTTTAATTCAAATAAAATTTTTATAATTTATTATAATTTTTTCTTTCAATATTAATTTGAATATAAAAATACAATAACAAAAAAAATAATTTACCATATTTTCTATTATAATTAATTAGTTAAAAATTCTATAAAATATTTCATTTTATTTTCTTTATATTTTTTTAAAAATTAATTTAATTATTTTTATATTATTTTTTATCTTAATTTTAATAAACTAATAATCACAACTTTTAATAATTAATAAAAAAAAATACTATTATAGAAAACAAAATAATATTATTTTAAGAATTAAAGAATAAATATTACTATTGAAGAAAATAAAAATAAAACGTATTATTGAAAAAATAAAAATTAAAAAAGTGCTAGTGAGATAAAAAAAAAGTCTTAATTGAACATCATTTTTCATAGTTATAGTTTCATTTGAAACTGTTTTTATTAATAAAATATTATATATTAATAAAATAATAATATTTATAAATATTAAATAATGATGTTAAAATATCATCATTCTTAATCATAATAATAGGATTTACATATGTAACGATTTTTTCTTTTCCAATAGACCGATTGTTGAACGTTTTTCTTTCAATTGTCTGATGGTTAATTTAATTATATTTTAAACAATTATATTTTATCTCTTATCTGAGTAATTTTTTATAAATAAGTTAAATATCAGATAATTTATATATATATATATATATATCATTAATATATTTTATTTTATTTTAAAATAAAAATATTAAATAATTTTTGTAGTTGTTGATTTGAATAAATTGATTTTATTATAATTATCACAATAACAAAAAAATTATTTTATTTTGAATAATATTTACTAATTTAAATTTTTAAAGTCACACTTTTAACTACAATTTTATAAACTTTTAAATATTTATTACAAAAAAATTATTAAGATAATGTTTGTATTTAATAGTTAGTATCATTTTTATATGAAAGTATAAAAATTAATAAAAAGTATAGAGAAAGAAAATATTTATTTATTATCGAATAAAAAATACTAAATATAGTTAAAAATAAATATATATATAAATAAAAATATATATATATATATATATATATATATATATATATATATATATTCATAAAAAGAAATTATTAAATAAAATAAATTAGAAACACAATAATAAATCTTTTAATAAAATTTAATAAGATTATAAACAACTTATTGAAAAGATATAATTATAACCAAATAATTAAATAAAATAATATTAAGACACCTCATGAAGTAAAAATAATTATAAGATTAACAAATAAATAAATAAATAAAATTATTCAATGAGAAAAAATAATTATAAATTAATAAATAAATAAATGAAATTAGAAATATATTTTCAAACAAGGATTAATAAATAAATATATAAAATAAAATTATAGACATTTTACTGAATGAAAATAATTATAAAATAAATATAAATACGATGATGGATTTTAATGGTGGTAGATGACGAGATTTTACTAGTAGTATTTCTATTAACTTTTTTTTTTCCGTGATCACTTTACCTCTAACTTTTTTTTATTCTCATTTTTTTCTCATTCTCATGTCCTTTCTATTCCTCTCTCACTATTAAAAATTTTATGCTGAGCTTCGATAACTCACGACGTGTTTATATATGTATTTTTCTTCATTTATCTAATTCTTTTATAGTGATGAAAAAGAGATATTTTAATCTCTTACATATTTTCATATTGCAAGATTTATCTTATCCTCCTATCTTTTAAATAATTTTTTTATTTTTTAAAAAATATTTTAATCTTTTTATAGTTAGTCTTATAATATGTTACAAAAATAAAAAATATATCTGAATTATGTAGAAATAATATAATTTAATACATTGTACCTATGCTACAAAGCAAACTACTATTATGTGTGTGAATTCAATCAACAGTATATGCCCTTGCAACTGTCAGAGTTATCTAACTCAGGCTCTCAATAATTTTCCAAGAATTAGATAATTATTTCTAAGTGTCTTTGAAGATGATAAGCTTAACTAAGATGAAGCTTGGTCTTTAAGACTTGGTATAAATTCTCCCGTAATTTTAAAGTAAACATATGTCTGTCATATTCGATACTGTACTGGAAGGAATATCATGCAATCTTACAATTTTTCTTAGTCAGTTTCTCCGATGAATACATAATGTTATTGGATAAGAAGTAAACATATTTTTTATCCACAATTACTCATGTGATTAAATTTTTGAATTGTTCATATAAGCTAATTATAAAATCCATTGCTATACTATCTTATTTCATTTTAAGTGTATCAAAAAATTGTAATATTTTTGTTCACTTTTGTGTTCTATCTTAGCTTTTCAACAAAACAAACATGTTATGCTACTTCCTTCGTCGGGTAAAAAAAACAATTTCGATATTGATACATTTTTTGTTGCGCTTAGATACATGCTCAAATTACTTTTATGTGCTTCTTCTAAAATTGTCCTCTTAATCTCAAAATCCCTTACCTATATCTATGCCAAAATTTTCTCCATTTTTTTGTTCAATCAATCCCCTCTTTTGAATGAATTCATCACTTGAACCTCAAGGATTGATTTTGTATGTCACTTGTAATCTGAACTGAGTTTAATTTTATTTTATCATGGCTTATTGTAATTGACAAATTTATGTCTCCAAATTTATCTAGCAAGATCATCTTCTAAATCATTAATGAGTATATATTTAGGGATTTTCTACTTAAAGCATATGCCACTAAGTTTTCTTTCCCAAGTGGTAATGTAATTCTAAATCACAATCTTTGTGAAATTTCACCTATCTTCTTTATGTCATTTTTAATTCTTTTTGATTAAACACATATTTAAGACTTTTATGATAACTAAAACCCTCGAACTTACACCTATAAATTTGAGTGCAAAAACAATAACAATTAGTTCTAAATTATGGGTTGGATTATTTTCTCATATGCTACTACCCTTCTATCATGCATAAGAACACACTTTAATTCCATTTTGGAAGCATCACAAAATGTTTAGTATGATTAGGTAATACTAACAACTATTTTTGAACTTGATTCTCTAAAGGATTATTTATTGAGTTAGTAAATTTAAAAAATTCTTTACAGACTTTTCTACCCAAGTTGGTGCAATTTCTCATGAATACTTAGTTAAAACAAACTTAAAACCAAACGATAATCTTTACATCTGTTTCAAACATTATATATGTCCTCATCACGGGTATGCCATGCAATAATGTTTCCTCAAATGCAACTTGTCTTTCTCCAAGATTTCTCCAGAACATTCAAATAAACTATTTGCTTGTCTTGTAGAATTCATTAGATTAAGAGCGTCAAACTAAGTCTTAAAGTTTGTAAGTTTTGTAGAATTTCATGAAACAAAAAGTAACAATAATCATGTTCGTTTATCTCTTAAATTGTCAAACAAAGTTTTAATTTGACTAAACTCCTAGATTCATCACATTAAAAAATAGACGAAACCTTTAATATGATAACCATTAAGTTAGATACAATATTTGAAATGAATTTCTATAATTTGTTAGCTATTTTCAAAGAATAATTAAAACTATCGAAGCCATCTAATAAAATATCAAATATTTTATTGAAAAGGTAGAAATTTACAAATTTTGATGTTACACAACTAGAAATTAGCTATCAAAAATAACATTGACCAAAATGAAATCGACCTTAAGAGACACTAAAATAATTATAATTTTAATTAAAATGTTTTAACAATAATATTAGTTAAGGTAAAACTAAATATGAGAGAGTCAGCTAAACAAACGTAAAACAAACACTAAAAAATGGTAAAATAAAAAACAATTAATAACATTTTGTGCCTGTTATTGTTACTCTTAAATATACACTAATTTATTTTCTAGTTAAAATAATAATAATATAGCGTCAATGTGGCCGATTTAAAAATAAGTCAATATAAATTAAATGTAGTAAAGGAATGCATTCACTTAACGGACACTAAGAATATATTTTTTTATTATAAGTAGTATCAATTTAGTTTATACTATAATTAATAAGAAATTACTGTCAACTTAACTCACACTAGTATAAAGAAACTAGAATAAACTCATAGGAGTAGCTGAATTCAAATAAATAAAGAATTGAAAGTGTAATTGACAGAAACAATAGCTGGAGAAAGTCAAAGGAGAAATTCAAAGAACAAAACTAAAAGTTAAAACAACGAACAAAATAGAAAGCTGAATTGATAAACTGAAAAATGAAATTGATAGAATGCAAATTGAATTAACAGTAGAAATGTAAAGACTCAAATGTAAATGAATTTGGGAACACTAGCGACTGAAAACTTTAGGACCTATAACAAATTAAAAAAATAAGATTTTTTGAAAATAATAAAATAATTAAAATTATGATATTTTTATTTAAAATTTATTTTCTGAGTTTTTTACATAAAATTATCTTTAAATTATCATAATTGATTTTATGTAAAATATATTTTTCAATTGATAATAAAGTTAATTCGTTTAATTATTGTTAAGACATTATTAATCTTGAAGGAGATTTTATTAGTATAAATTTGAAAACTTTATGTATGTTGTTAATATTAGTTTATATATGGTTTGTGTAGGTTTGTGTTGATACAAGAAATGAAATGCCTAGTAGATGTGGAAAGACATTACGGAACGGGAAAACAAAAGCAAAGACTCATCAGTATTGGATCAGAGGAATTATGTGATCATTGTATACATTATTCATTAATGTTTTGAAGTGTTATCTAATTGTTTGACAAACATAGATACACTTTTATGATTGGTGTAACTGGTTTTTGGGGGTTATGTAAGCTTCTTTGCAATTTTATACTTAGTAGAGTCATTCTGGGGATGGTCAAGGCATATTATGTGAACTAGTGTGACTTTACGATCTTTGTATAAGGGTTGGAGTACCCTAAAGTGCTCCCATTAATTTTATTCTCTGCTATTAAAAAAAATACATTTGGAAAATAATTTTTTTATATATATAATTAGAAATGTCAATTGATTTATCATTTTTCAATCATATAATCTCCTTTAAAATATTTAATTCTGAAAATAAATCTAAGCCATCAAGATTAAACAAATTATCATGTTTCAACTATTTTTCAAGGTTTAGGTTTTTTTCTTTCAGTGGAAGAATATTGATACGAAATTGATAGAAAAGGCCATCTTAGGATGACTGATATAAATTTTCCAAAGTATAAATATTCTAGACACTTTTCTGCATCATATTACATTCAATGACAAATTCAAGGTTTTCTATTAATAAGTCTCTCAATAAGTCTTATTCTTCATTGAAAGAGTACTAGTATTTCCTAATTTATTTATTTTTTTGTTTATTTTTATAAATTTATCCATATCTCTTTTTTGTGATTAAATAAAAACTCAACTTTGTTTTAAGTTTGAATAACGTGATTCATATCTTCTAGTTGATATATTTGTATATTTTTATAAAAAATTAAAATTATAATATATAGATAACACTGAATATAACTTATAAATATATAAAACGAGACTAAGTTAAAAAGATAAAACCTGATTGCCAAAACAATGAACTTGATCATATTATCTTGGCTTGAAGTCTCAAGTATCCTTCTATCTTTCAGTCCTGTCCTTAGGTAAGCGTTTAAATTTAATCTATAAATTCTAAGTCTCTAATGTTCTTCCTTGAATATACACATATTATTTTGAAATTAATTAAACAATAATGAAAAATAAAATGATTTTGTGATCAATTCATCAATCTCATATTGATTTATGCTTGATATTGATTCAATCAAAAAGAGCAAGAGTCAACACAAACTCAAGTTTCTCAATTTACCGGTCCAAACCTCCAAATAGCTCTACAAGCAATTTCGTTATTACAATATTGAAAATTAGATATGGATTTAAATTTAGATGAAAATTTGTTAGATAAATTCCTGATTCCAAACATTTATTGGTGTAGTCCTCCATTACCTACCCCCTCCGGTAGCTACAACTATCCTAATGATTTGGCAGCAACATGACCAGCAACAACATGACCATGAACAAATCGAACAACAGAATGAAGAACCACAAGGTGATCAATATAATTCGTTCCATGGTCGCTATAATGAGTATTAGTTTGTATAAGAATGAGACACGTCTTAGAATACTTTTGTTGTCATTTTAATTTTTATAACTATGTATAGATTTCTTTACTTATGATGTAGACTATACTTGGATTTTAATTTTTATTGTTCCAGATTATGACAAGTCATACTATTTTACAACTATTTCAATAGTTTATAGTTTATGAATTTTCTTTGAATTGTCTATGAACTTTCTGGATTGGATTTTTTTTTATTATTTATTAGGAGACATTAGTAAGCTATAAAAATAATTTGATAATTACATACGGATCTGATTCATATGTAATTACGTACGAATTTTCTCTCTCTATGATTACATATGAATATTTTTGTATGTAATTACGTACGAATTTGTTTTGTATGTAATTACAGAATCGTATGTAATTGCATATGGATATATCTGTATGTAATTTTGACATATGTCATAGTTACCTACAAAGGTTTTACGTATGGAATTTTGACTGTATGTAATCTGTAGATAAATTCAAATTACATAAGGATGTTTAACATTACATACGGATTTCGGCTATATGTAATCCTCATTTTTCTTGTAGTGTAGAGACACATGCATAAATATTCAATATAGAATGATAAAACAAATTTAGAATTGGATAATAGTCTAATAACAATCAAACACTCAAATTGAAACAATAATATGGAAGAACCAACTAAAGAAGTAAAAAAGTCAATGAGATAAGTGGAAGAGTCATAAAAAGCAATGAGGTATACCATTTTTCTTATACCATTTCTACTCTATAGCTAATTTCTAAAATCTTACAATGCATAATTAATATATCACACAAATAATTAAAGACATTTATGGTTATTTGTGTTAAAGATAATAGTATATGTATTAATTTCGTGCAGTATACTTAATAATATCATCAACAATACATTAATATGTTACAAAAATAACATTATTCAACAATTAAATAATGCATTAATTAATTTTCTTATTTTAAATCTATTTACATAATCAATTCAAAAGGGAAAAACTACTAATTAATTGATGTTAATCTTTTATTTAAACTTCTAATTCAAAAAGGAAAATCTGAATAAAATAGTCAAATGCTTTTTCTATTTATTTAAACTTTTTACTTTTAATAATAAAATAGTCAAATTCTTTTTTTCCTTATACCACTTCTACTCTATAGCTAATTTCTATAATCCTACCATGCATAATTAATATATTAAACAAATAATTAAAGACATAACTTACGGTTATTTATGTTAAATAAAGATAATAATGTATGTATTAATTTCGTGCACAATACTTAATAATATCACCAACAATACATTAATATATTACATAAATGACATTATTCAATAATTAAATAATGCATTGATTAATTTTCTTATTTTAAATCTATGTACATAATCAATTCAATACGGAAAAATTATTAAAAAATTAATTGACCTTAATCCTTTTTCACAAAGCTAGTCATCTCCTCTTTTGCATCTATATAAAGCGGATATTCATAGAGTTTTCTCAACCAAGTTCTCAAAACTTCACCAACGAAAAAGGTAATATTTCTAGGTATATCTGAATATTTAGAGTTTGGGCAAATGGCCAATAGTATAGGCAAAGATGAAGACGCAGCCATATACTTTTCAAAGATTGATGAGATCTCAGAATCAAATTAAGAAAGTACCAAAGGTATTATACAGTCTTTTAGATTCGAAGCTTTTGTTAGTTTTACACATATTTATTGTTTTCATTTTTATTGGTTTACATATAGCTATTAAATTAAAAAACATTTCTTATACAGAAAACTGCAGTTGTGTGATACATATATTGAATACTATTTTACACTTTGTTCTTTCAAAAACAATATATGTAAATGATGAATATTCTGATAAATATTTGTTCTTATTCTGATAAAACTTAAAATCAAAACAATGATGTGAAACATTATTGATGTTAGACTCACCCCATGCAAAATAATTCCTATATAGTGGTGTTTGCTTTCAGTTGCAGGTAAGATCACAGTTTGAGAAGGGAGACTAACTGCGCAAAGATACTAAACATTAGAATAGATTATTGATCGTGTGGTTGAAAGCTTTCATTTTGAAATAGAGGATAATCTGTAGCCTACTAGGGCAATCCTTTAGTAATCTCAGGTACTAGGGCAATCCTTTAGTAATCTCAGGTACAGAGACCACCATTCTCCTAAGAAATGGATCTTTTGCTGCTATAACAACAAAGTGTCTTTCTCCATTAGAGTACTTGCGCTGTCATTACATTAGAAGGCCTTGGAAACATCTGTTAGGCCATGATTCACATCGTACATTGTTAATTTTCCATTATGCAAATGTAAAATTACGTTGTTTTTTCTTCAAAACAACATGTTATTGTAGAATAGGCTTTCTTAAGAAGGAATTATCATATTTTCAGCATTTGTTCATTGGTTTGGAGTTCTTGCTGCTCTAGAGAAAGTCTTGTTGGATTCAAATAAACAGGATACCAGTTTCTATATGCTTATGGAAAACTCTCAATTGAATTAAAATTAAAATATGATAATTTGTTGAAGAAGGTAACAAATTATTATAATTGGAATATGTAAATGAAGGTCTTTCTTCTGTCTCAATAAAAATAGAACATGAAACAAAAAAGTTTTTGAAGGATAAGAAAATACGGTAACCTAAAACAAAACATTGAAAGAGGCCTTACTTTCACTCCCTAAGAAACACACTCTCCCACTCATAAGAGTGTGGTTGTGAAGACGTAAAGTTGAACATAATTATCTAACCCATTTCCCTTCTATATTTCAGCACAAGAATATGTAAAAGATCATATAAACTCTAAAAGATTTGTAGACTAGCAACCTCATTTCATGAAATTTTTATTTTTTTATTTCAAATTGTATATCAAAGAGAATTTGTGTTGAATATTACGCATGTATAACCTGAACTCAATTCGGAACTAAAATTGGATTTATATTTGTTCTTCATCAGTGAAAACATATATGAATCTTGACGTAACTTAGGAGTATTTTTGATGGATATTAACTTTCTAGCATTGATTACATACACTATGCATTTATAATAATATATACAGAGAGAGGTTTCATCAACAACTATTGATCCTCTGATAAGTACCATTTTTTAGTGTTTTTTATACATTATAAATTGGAGTTTTTATGGGCTTAAGTGATCGTTATGACAATAATCACCTCTGAATTGAAAGTTTTTGAATTTACTTTGTTAATTTGAGTCATGAGTCAAGAAGATATTTGATCTTAATTATTGTGAATTTCAGGTGATAAGAATGAAGGAAACTAGAGCTTTGAAGTTGCATGAGAAGAAGAAATAGAAAAGATTTGAAAAGAAGAGTTATTCAACCTGAAGATTCGCCCAGGCGACATTGGAGCGAGGCAATCTCGCCCGAGCGAGAATGGTTTCGCCTGGGCGAGATCAGTCCAGTGAGCACATCAAAATCTCGCCCAAGCGAGGATGGTTTCACCTGGGCGAGATCAGTCCAGAGAGCACATCAAATTTGCGCCCAAGCAAGGTGTTTTCGCCCAAGCAAAAAGTCACTTATCTAGAATCCGAAAGAACGCGTTAAAAGGAATTTTTAGGGTTTTAGAAAGGGGATCTGGATTAGGAGGAACCGTAGAGCAGAAAAGAACAAGAACTACTGAGGATTCCTGCTCTTCTTTTGGCAATCTTTCTTCTTTGAAGTGTAATGGCTACTATAGTAGCTAAGTTCCGCAACTTTGGGATTGAATGTAACTTCTTGAACTCATTTGTATTTTGGTGATTTTAAATATAATATTCAATTTCTACTCCATTGCTATTTTCATCTTATGCTTAATGCTTGATTTTATTTTTATCAATAGAGTTTCGATTTTGATTCTTAAACTTAACTGGAAAGTATTTTTGAGTTTCCGACCTAGATGAAAATAGTCGATATATTGGAATACTAGGGATAGGTTTCGATATATTGATTGCGTATTACATCCGTTCTTAA
>Ga0209700_105057_pt1 | contig 22839 bp, 9 predicted proteins | sample SiratroredBW_FD_187528 | JGI IMG/M metagenome (GOLD analysis project Ga0209700, IMG submission 187528) | Root nodule microbial communities of legume samples collected from California, USA - Siratro red BW (SPAdes) (version 2) | ecosystem: Host-associated > Plants > Roots > Nodule | place: USA... | reverse complement strand
TTTTTTTTTTTTTTTTTAATACTAGAAAAATGTTACCAGTTTGTTTTGTCAAGCAAGAAGATTAGTCGAGCCATTGCTTAGACTGTGTTTGTGCAGAAGATTATTAGTTTTACTTCTAATAAGAAGTGAAATTGATTCAAAAAGTGAAAATGTAATTTGTTTTAACGAATGATTTTATTATTTTTTTAAGATTAAAAATGATAATTGCATTTTTTTTGGAAGGCTAATTTTTTTATGAACTAAAAATAAATTAAAGTTTCATCAGTAATGTGTCATAATTTAAAATTAAATTTGAATTGATTAAGATGAGTTTATGTGAAATGATTTATTATTTTTATTACATTGGACTGAAAAGTTATTTGTAAATTTAAAAACGAGGATCGCGTGCAAAGCAGCACAGACGATGAAGACAATAAGTGTAGCTAAAAGTTAGTGATAGAGCTCTGGAGAGAAAAGATCGAGCTACCTTTACCCTTAGCCTTACCAATTGCAACCATTCATCAGCATGTCAAATTTCTCGTCATGGTTCTTTCGCTTACGTTCTTCTTCCTCCAAGTTCTTCTCCCGCTACAGCACTCTCCACAATAAATACGCACCCACACTCTTCAACAACCACTCTACCAGGAACGCGCGCTCAGCCTCTCTGCTTCCTCTCGCTCTCGCTCTTTCCGCTGGATCACTCGCTCTTCATCCACACTTTACTCCTTCCTTCTGCGACTCCGACAGGTTCTCTTTTCTCCTTTTTCGCGCCTTAATTTGAATTCACCGATTATTACTCTTTCGTCGCTTATGAATTCAGACGACACCTGTGCTGTGAAAACCTAACACGATTTAGTGTAATGATATTGTATGCGCTTACTCTCGTCTTTTCTTACGGCCATAGGTTTTCTTTCAAGGATATGTTACTAGGAACTTCTAAGCATGCATGAACTCATTCTGATACTTCCGTTTAGATACGAGAACAGTTATATTTTGTAATGGCTTAAAGAGTAATTAGTTGTGATACGAAGCTTAATGTTTCAATCGAACTACGAGCCTATCTGACTAGTCTCGGTGAATCAAGTAGTTATTTGATCATGCGATGTCTTGTAATGGATGTTAGAGGTGTGAATGTTGGCGGCAAAGGTAGCACGCAATTCGTTGTTCAGGGATCACAGAAGGAATTTCCGCGGGAGCTTCTTGAGGAGTTGAAAGTCATTTGTCAGGTACGGCGTAATATTGGCTTATCTGAATATTTTGTGAATTTGTACAGAGGAAAGACAGACTTTCAAATCCTTTCGGCCGGTTCTAATTTGATGATCAATTATATTTGAAAGTTTCTTTTAGTTCTTGCTATTTCTTGTCTAGTGGATTTGTTACAACTTACATTCTAATTTGTGAAACTTGGTATGTGTTTTGGAAGGCAGGCTAGTTTTACTTTTTCATTGGTTGGCTGTTAGTTAGCTTTCAAGAATACTTTTAGTTTGTTGGGAATGAAGTCAAACTAAATGAGCAAATTGTTTTGGAACTTCTACCTTGTGATCAGCAGCCTGAATTGTTATAATGTTTCATTCCTGCAGGATAACATATCAGTTGATTATGACGAAAGATATATCCATGGAAAACCACAAAACAGCTTTCACAAGGCTGTTAATATCCCAGATGTGATTGTTTATCCGAGGTTACACATACTCTGAACTGAAGCTTTGGCTGAAATGTCTGTTTACTTCCTCGTTCATCTGATCATAGATTTTGCAATGTTGCAGTGATTGCATTTTCCTCTTAAATTTTAACTATATCACACTTTGGTACTTGCATTGAGAAAGACCTTGGAAGTTTCTTTTGCAGTGTTTTCCCAAATATTATAGTTTTGAACAGACTTAAATTATGTTGTTCTCTCTTTCCATTATGATTTTCAAAATAAAACTATTCAAAATACTTGCTACTAAGCTATGTTGATAATCTGTTGTATTTCTCAAGTGGAGTTGTAATATTTTGACAATTATAATATAGTAGTAAAATGGTTACGGTGATCATCAGAGCAATTGGACCCAGTGACAGTTTGTTAGATAGCTTTATTCTGAATACCACTTTGATATATCATATCCTGACGCAGCCAATGTCCTATCATTTTTTGCTTGTGGTGTATTTCTACCTTAGGACAAGCATTTTTTTTCTTCTACATTTGGCCTAAATGCTGTTTGAAAACAGACAGTTCTGGTATAACGAGGTTAATTTCTTTATTAAAATAATTTTCTACACAACATTGGTCAATCTGGATATTTGCAGATTGGTATATTGGTTCATTTTCATCAGGTCACTGAACCCTTGCAGAACTATATACTTTTATTTACGTGCATTTAGCGCTTTATGTCTAATATCCCATTTTATTAAGAGATTCCCTGACATTTGTTATGTGCATTGGAATTAATCATGCTGGGTCGCAAATGCTTATCTGAGATGTATGACTTTCTGATGTGTCATATTGTTGATTTCAAAATATTTGTCTACCTTGTCTATCATCTTTTACATACAATTACAATATATCAAAAAAACTTCTCATATTTTTAAATAGTTAATATTTGGACATGGATGAACAAGGGAGAGTAGGAGAGGTTTTTAAAATATTGTGGATACATTATTGTGGTAGAAGTTAAAGCATCCACATATATTTATTTTCTTACATTGTACTCTTATTTTGCAGATCTGAAGAGGAGGTATCTAAGATTGTCAGTTTATGTAACATTCATAAGGTTTGAGGTGCTCTAACTCAGCAAAGATTGTTTAGCATATTCTAGCCGATTGCTTTGCCTTAACATTTTATTATAAAGGCATTTGGATCATAATATCTGTGTTTATTTTTCATCACAATATTTGTGTTTATTTTTCTCCCTGAAAAAGAAACCTTTATTTGTCCTGTCTCTTCATACTTGAATTGCTTTGCATTTGGAATTTATTTCTGTTTTCATCATAAAAAAATTGGTCCAGTCTGTTTTTTCTTGTCTAGTCCTCAAACAAGACTATCATCCTTTATCAATACATATATTTTTCTTTCATCTTATATTCAATTATCGATTTATCTTCTTTATCTTTGTTGCAACCGTATATGTCTATTGTGATAGCCCAACAATTTTTCTAAGGCATAATGGGTCTCATAGGAACTGGTGCAGCCAATGATCACAATCAAAAGTTTAATTCTTTGGTTTTAGCCGTCCAACTAATTCATCAAGATTGTTCCTCCGATTTAGCTGTAGCTGAACTTTGAGTAACCTGCACAATGTTTCTACTACATTTATCATTTCTTTCGGTTTACTTGTATTAAATCATCTGCAAATGGTTTAAACCATGTCATTTGTTTCTTCTAGTATTGTTGAGTTCTTTTATTACTAAGTTAGACATATTATTTGAACTTACATTTTAAGACCAAAAGTCCATGCCATGACCACTACCTAACAATTTAAATTTTAAATCAAGCAGTTATATGGCACGTTAGTAGAGTGCCTTTTGATCACTACAGTTAACGTTAAATAATGATTGTGATATTGAGAAACTGATAGCTGTAATTTAGTTATTTTTATGTTTTATTAAAAGAAAAAACTTTTGGTAACAGGTTCCCATTGTACCATATGGCGGAGCTACATCAATCGAGGGTCACACCTTATCCCCTCATGGAGGGGTTTGCATTGACATGTCTTTAATGAAAGTAAGTACATGTTCAATTATGATAGTATCATATCTGCATATAATTGTTAGCAGTATATTATGATTATGAACTATGAATATATTTGATTCCAATGGAATATGGCAAAACTCATGTAAGGCCAATTTGGCCCCATGTCTGCTTTAGAGTTGCTGAACACAACTTGTCTTTGGTATGTTTGAGATTAAATCAGGCACAATACACTTGTAGAAAGTTGAAGAGACCTTATCGGCTTGGAATGGGTGTTAAATCCGTAGTTTTCCATTTTTACGTTCCCCTTTTGATCCTCATTGTGTTTCTGGAAGAAATCTTATTCTTCCTTTTCCTTTTCATTCCCAACCTTCATGAAAAATTCTACTCCTCCTACGAACAAATAAGATGTCCTTTGTTGGAATTACGCATGTTCTTTCTGATGCTAGACTGTAAGCACTTACCCAAACATTCTCCTTAAGGTAAAATACAGAGATGATGAGTTTGTTCATGGAAAGTGCATTATTCCACCTGCCTGTGGAGTTGTCTTCGGTCTGCTAATCAGGAAGCAATTTTACAGACACCTATATTTAGTTCTAAGAAGAAGTATTTTTCCCCTCTGAAATAAAATTTAAGGCTTGTATTGAATTAATCTGTGTGATGTATTCTTAATTTTCCTGCCTTTAAGGTAGAGTGTTGAGAGCTCACAGAGGTTATATGACTTTTCTTTGTGGCCTAAATATGTTCTTGCCATATCATAATATTTGTCAGAGATGCCACGCAGTAACACCATATATGTGCACTCACCTAATAGCCTAAAACTTTTGGGATGTTGGGTTCAGTACAATCTGTTGTTACATATTTTCAAATGTTATTTTTTTATGCTTCCTTTTCTATAAAATTTAGGAATTATACTTGTCAATCCATGGAATACATAATTTTAATGTTGTGCTGAACTGTAATATGCATTGAACATTGCCGTTGCAGACTGATAGAGGCTTTTCTATAAACACATGAATCAATGCATTATTGTTTAATTGTTATTGCAAATTATGAAAATATTTTTGTATTATCATCAAAAAACTCTAATGCCATTCTGTTGCGTATATTTCTTACTATAGTTAATTAATTTGGAGTACAGAAGTTTCTGTTAGCGTCAACAACAGTATATTTTTGATGATTATTGTAGTTTCATGCTTGTACGGTTATGTAGAGAGTACACTTAATCATGTATTTACACATGCAGAATACAGAATATAGATCATGTGTGCATATAGGTTCTGAGTGGGATGCAAATAAGTAAACTTCACTTTAGCTGTTATACTTACATTGTATACTGGTATAATCTAGACAGTGAAAGCATTACATGTTGATGACATGGATGTCGTTGTTGAGCCTGGCATTGGATGGATGGAGCTTAATGAGTATTTGGAACCTTATGGACTATTTTTTCCACTTGATCCAGGTCAGTTTGTTATGACCTGGGAGTATCTCTGATAGTTGAAGGTCAAAGAGGCTTAATAAGTTAAATTTTTACTTGTTACAAGCAGGTCCTGGTGCTAGCATTGGAGGCATGTGTGCTACACGTTGCTCTGGTTCATTAGCTGTGAGGTAGTCACTCTGGTTCATTTGTCATTGGCACACACTGATACATGCTGATTTAAATTTTTCATCTTGGTTGTTGCCAATCGTCTGCCTATAAGGTCAAATATTTTGTTTTTTAAGGTATTTACTTGAGGCTTATTGCTTAAGATAATTAAACTTAATGTTTGATGTAATTCTGTAATTCAACATGTCACGATCTTATGGAAACCTGTTAAAAAAAGCTATAAAAATGTTCCATCTTACTGAGCATAATGGGTTCTCCTTAAAAATTTGTAGGTATGGAACTATGCGTGATAATGTCATCAGTCTGAAGGTTTGTTAATCCCAATCTTTCGTCTCTAATGCATTATTGTGATGCTCTATTGATTGTACTATGTGTATTCCAGGTGGTTCTTGCCAATGGAGACATTGTGAAGACTGCATCACGTGCCAGGAAAAGTGCTGCAGGGTTTGTGTTATTTCGTTCCCTTTACCTATTAATTCATTTCACTTATAATTTTAACTCTTTCTTTTGCTTTTCAAGAGAGGTCGGGTTAGTATGATTGAACTACGAAGAGAAAAATATTTGGTAAATTCTATCAACAATACAATAAATTGACCACGACACTTCTCTACTTCATTTATCCTTATTAGATGTGATGTTAACAGTCTCTCCATCGATTATGATGACTTTTCTAGTGTTTGATGACATAAAATCAATAAATTTTGTCTGATGTTCTCAATTGAAATCCTTGGTCTGCAAAGCATCTTGCAACTCCAACTCTAGCACCCATCCTCCAAACAATATCATTAGCAAAACAATCCGGCAAGACACTTGATCTTGAATATGCTTAGTAAATTTGTTCACTAGGAATCCGAAAATCTGCATAGAGTTAAATGTCAAACCTGGATATAAACTGCATTGAAAAAAGTTCACTTATACCTTCCTATGTCAAATCATTTATTACTGCTTCAACTTTTATAATTTGGGTTTAAGGTTTAACTTAATCTCACAAAATCAGCTTGTAAGATGAAGAATATTAAGCCTTATAATGATTACACTGATCATATCTTCAGGCTATTTGAGATCTTAACATCAGCAAACATATCCTTTTCCACATGGATTCAAGCAACACAACTCCCTTGCATTACATTGCAAAATTCTTCAAAGAATCCTCTTGCGACTGATGTAATTACAAGCTAAGCTACTGAATTTTTTCTTCGAACTATATATTATAGGTATGACTTGACCCGCTTGATGATTGGAAGTGAAGGAACACTTGGTCTTATAACAGAAGTGACCCTGCGGCTTCAGAAAATTCCCCAGCATTCAGTGGTACATTGATTAACTTTATCCTTTTCTCAAGTTTGATATGATACATTGAACTTTGTTATTGTGATGAACGTACTAAATTGGATATTACACTCTCTTTTCATTTAAACTAATTAAAATACATTAGTTTTTTTGTTGGTTTTGATCCTTGACATCTTTCAATGCAAGCTGTATGTTCTAAATTCTAAATTTGGATGGTAATGTTGTGTTTTTCTACTTTCTATCCTGGAATGTTTTTAATTTACAAACAGCAGTTTATGATAAAGTAGTGCAGCATCCAATATTTAGATGTCTCTCCCTCTACAGATTCCTCTGAGAATTGCTCTATACCTTTTCCGCTGCCTTCTGTTCCTTCCTCCTGCAATTTTCATTTCATCTGAGGAGTGGAAAAGGAAAGAAAAAGAGGAAGAGAGTGAAAATTGAAAAGAAATGGGTGATTTGATTGATGTGATAAATTAAAAAAATTTATAAATTGATATATTTAGAAAATGATCAAAGTGCCCTATGTTAAAAATGAAATATAATTAAATATTAACAAATATTTAAATATGTACCACTCGCTCCAAGTTAAAAGTCTCTTCCATTACAGATTGAGTATCCACTTATAAAATAATCTTGGCTTGTTTAATACATCTTAGTATCTGTAATTTTGTAAAATAATTTATAGAATTATAATTTTGAATTAAAATAATTTTTAAATTAAAATAAAAAATCATTACAAAATCTCAATAAAAATTTTATATTTATAGCAACAAGTTAAATTCATTTTACAACATACTAGAGTTTAAATTATTTTATTTTATTTATTATTGTAATATTTTTTGTTATTTAATTTTTATAATATAAAAATATATATTAATAAAATATTGATGATTATTACAAAATTATAAATTTGAATTCATTATGTTATATATCATATTTGATTTTTTTATATATCATAAACTTTCAAAATAAGGGTAAAGGCGTAAAACTTTTATAGCCAGATGTCTCTTGAATCTTTGCATTTTTAGCGGAGGACCAGCAAACTATAATCGGCGCCTTTCTTTTGTCCAAATCTGCACCCATCAGAAACAAACGCATAGGGTCCTCACTTTTCATTCCTCACCAAAAATACATATATAGAAACAAACAGTGTACATGGCCAGTCTAAAAGCTCTTGGAAGAATACACATTTGCTATTTCAAATACCTTAAGTTAAATAAAAGTAATAAAACTATTTATTTAGATATTTAATTTATTCATGTTGTTATTCTGCTAAATTAAGTTTCTATGGGTTCATTTTCCATATCAATTTGAACTTTTGGGAAATCTTAGCAGCTGATCCACTCATATTATGAGATAAATCTCCATTTTCTCACTTATTATTATTGGTACTTGCCTATTGTATTTCATAAAATTTTGGAATTGGCAATCAGAGATATAAAAACATAGAGTTAGTTTATTTGAACAATTTTGTCATATGACCATAGGGTGAAAAATGCTTTTGAACCATGGTTCTTTATTTTCACTGTGGGTGACTTTTTACTTAGATGGTGCATGAGGGGATATTTTTCCAGATAACTTCTGTATGTTTTATTCTGCAAGAATACATTTGTATTTGTTGCTATGTGTAGCTATTTGGAATCATATGGATTATTTTACTAATCAAAATGCACAGGTTGCAATGTGCAATTTTCCTTCTGTGAAGGATGCAGCAGATGTTGCTATTGCCACAATGAGGTCTGGTATACAGGTAGGATTCTGGATTCAAATATCAATATTTCTCTCTACCAAATTATGAGTTGCTGTTTATGTGGGTTAGGTGTCAAGGGTAGAGCTATTGGATGAAGTTCAAGTGAAAGCTATCAATATTGCTAATGGGAAAAAATTGCCTGAATGTCCAACCTTAATGTTTGAATTTATAGGAACAGGTTAGTCCTTTCATATTCTTCTTATTGTTGTAACTTCAAATTGTTGCTTAGCATAGAATATATTATCTGGATACATTAAAATATCATAGATCAAAATTCATGGCATTTCAAATCACATTCGTCAAATGTATGAGAAAATTCAGAATTTTCTTGGTAGATTTCATAGTGCTAGGATCCAATTGCAAGGTATGACATTTTACTCCCACATAGGAAGTGAGGGATTCCAATGTGAGGTTCATATGGCCTTTGGGTTCTTCCACCGTAATTGGCTTAGTGTAAAATATTAAGGGCAAAGCAAATCTTGTAGCATGATAAATTTATTAGTTATGACTGTATGAAAGAAAAAAAAGTCAAAAGTTGTCTATGGAATAAGCTAATTACAGTATTCACATCAATAATAGTGTAGTGTCCTTTAAATTGGATGATCCACACTTCCATAAATGTAATGCGTAACTTATTACGTGTGTGCATATGTATTTTTCAGAGGCATATGCACGTGAGCAAACACAAATTGTTCGGAAACTTGTTTCTGAGCACAATGGCTCAGATTTTGTATTTGCAGAAGAACCTGAAGCAAAAAAAGAACTTTGGAAGGTAGTAGTTTATTCCTTTATTATGGTTAGCATCCTCCACCTCCATCCCCTGAACCCGATGTTTGTGCAAATGTTGGTTTATTAATATTGTTTTCACATTCCAAGACGTCCATCCACAGCTAGCAAACTTAGTTTTGTATGGCATCTTTCTAAATTACTCTGTTACCAACCTGATGCATAGTTTGTACTGTCCTATTCATCGAGGCGTGTTGTAAATGACCTCGACCTCATTATCAATTAGTCAGTATTACTATTTACTTGTACATTTAGTTCAACTTCCTCTGTTCTCGTACAGGTAAGGAAAGAGGCACTCTGGGCCTGCTTTGCAATGGAACCTAATCTGGAGGCAATGATTTCAGTGAGTTAGCAATGAAATATTATACAATTTAATTTATTTTTTACACTGTTTAGTTATATGCTATGCTACTTTATAGGAAACAAGTAAAGAATTTCATACTATAAAAGTATATACTTTGATCTAATTTCAATTGAAGGTATACATATCAAACCAAGTCAATGTGGATCTAAGTGCACGTGCTTGTTGTTGATGGGAAAATAGAATGACAGCAATATTTTTTGTTTCTTAAAATACTTTTTTTATAAGATTTAGCTGAGCTGCCTGGCCTCTCTGGAATCTTCATGTTAGCCCCAAGGTCAAATGAATAGAATGCGTGTGTGCAGACCTGAAAAAGTGAAACGTGTGAAGTGAAGCTTTTTTTTAAACTTGCATTTGAATATGTTCGGATTTTCCAAGTTTTTTGAATGAGAAGAGTTCCAACTGTTCTAGACTTCCAATTGCATTTATGTTTTTCTGAGGACCTTTTTTTTTTTTTTTTTTTTCTTTTGTGGGTGGGGTGGTAATTTAACTCCCGCAGGATGTATGTGTTCCTTTATCTCACCTTGCTGATTTAATTTCAAGGTCTAAAAAGGAGCTGGATGCATCACCACTAGTTTGGTAAGTATGATCATGATCAGGGTTATTTGATTCTGGATACTGGAGTTAGATTCTATTGGTAACAATTCATGTTACCTGATGATGGTGGATGATCAAAAACACACTAATGCTCAATGCGTGTATGTATTGTTTCCCTTGCCAGCACAGTAATTGCTCATGCTGGTGATGGTAATTTCCACACGGTTATTCTATTTGATCCTAGCCAAGAAGAACAGCGGCGGGAGGCAGAGAGACTCAACCAATTTATGGTTCATGCTGCCTTGTCATTAGAAGGTATTATCATTAACTTGTGGACTCTTGCTGTTGCCTGTTAGTCTAGTATTTCTGGTGCCTTTTAATGTTAGCAAAGCAGTTGTGATTATGAAATTGGCTTATGCTTTTTCCAAACAGGAACTTGTACTGGTGAACACGGTGTTGGCACTGGAAAAATGAAGGTACTGCACTAGCATCTGTGATTCTTTAAAGATCTAGACGTGATGTCAGTTACTCATGAAATTTTCGAATGTTGCATAATCTAACAAATCTTAAAAACTATATGGTGTCTTTAGGTTATTAGCTTTAGAAAACAATCTTTTGACAGTAATCTGACTGCTCGGTGGCAGCAGAATGCCTTGTTTTATTAAGACAAACAAGAAATAAGCCGATCATGTGTTACGCATTGGTTGTTATTAAGAATCATAATATACCCAGAAAGATTGTCGAGAGACAGTCATGTTTCGAGCTTTATGGTTCTTGATGGTATTTTAATTTCAAATGTAGTATTCCATATATTTTATAATTATGTGTTTCGCTCTGAAAGGGTACTTTATGCAGTATCTTGAAGAAGAACTCGGAGTGGAAGCATTGAGGACAATGAAAAAAATAAAAGCAGTCCTGGATCCCAACAATATCATGAATCCAGGAAAGCTCATTCCTCCCCATGTTTGTTTCTAGTGGTATCGTCCCTCCAAGAAGCAAGTTCGTAGTACAGCAATCATGGATAAATTTACAAAATCAACGTACTGCTGCTTCTAGCATCAAGCCATATCCGCAGAATGTATTTTTTACTATATAAGGCCACGCTGCTCACCGTAATTTTATTAGCGGCCATTTTTGGAGTTTCTGGCCTCTGGTATCTCAGTAAGTATATGTAAGAAGCTTAATTATACTCCCTCTTCTCATTTTGGGGAGTTGTTCCCAATACGTACCAGAAAAGGAACCATAGTCATTGTTCCCTCTTCATTGACACAACTTCATTTTTTTCACAAATGAAATGAAGAGATAACTTTAGTTCGCATAGTTTTTTTCTCTCCTTTGAGTAGTGATTTTTAACGAGCATTTGTTTGAATGAGACGATGAAAAGTGAGGGATAGGAAAATGAAAGAGAAATAGAGTAGGAAATGATTTTGTTTGAATTTGGTGAAAGAGTTGAAATAGATAAGAAATGAGTAAAAAAAGTTTCTAACTTTACGTAAATGATTTGAATAAATAAAAACGAGCTGGTAGATTTTTTATAATTACCATAATATCACGTGTTATACTATCACAACTCAAATTAAAGAATACTGTGATATATTCTGACATTGAATTGGCAATGCTATCGTGAATGAGTTTACATGCAAGATACTAAACTAATTTACATGTATATAAAAAAAGTCTCAAGAAGTTTTATTCAGAGGAAAGAATTCACACGGGTTTTGTTTCTATCTTCCGAATAATATCACCATACAAATTAGAAGGAAATAGGTGTAATTCATACATATCTAAGATTGTTTTTTCCTTCAAATCTCATCTTTACTGTAAGGCAAAAGAAATAAATATCGCGAGACTAACTTCCCATTCTACAGAAATCTTTCTACTTCTCTTAATTCTCAAATTCACTTTCCACTCTAATCTCTTCTTTTTCATTCTCTCTCCCTCACTTTGAATCTATCCAAATTTAGACTTAAAAGCTTTCTAGATTCAATTATTTTATAAGATTTGTTAGTTGAGAACATGTCTGTCAGTTCGTTCTGATCCATCAACCTAATGGGCTCATAGGTGAGATAAGCTGATCCACTGACTCGTTTTTTCAATTAAAAATTAAAAAATTTGACACCTATAAATTAAGTTTTAAATATTAATTATAATAAAATATACATTAATCTTTTTAATTTATCCAGTTAAAAATATTAATTAATTAAAGACTAAAATATATAAAAATTTAAAAAATATATACATGATTTAATGTGATTTTTAATATATATATATATATATATATATATATTAAATTTATAATAATAAAATTATATTAAAAGAAACTGGCAAGGTCAAGAATTTTATCCCGTCTCGTTCCATTTTTTGCAAGTGATATACCGAATTAAAGTAGGTGGAGCTGACACATTTTACCACCTTAAATTTCACAATATAACTCTCATTAGCACAGTTGATTTAATAGTATAGATTGAAAATTGTGTTTTAATAAAATCAATGATTCAATATAATTTTTATTGCGACTAAAAGAAATATTGGATATATTCTAAGGGTAAATCATATTTAATCTCTTCAAAATTTAACAATCTCCCGTAGGATTTGACAATTGAAGATATTTTCAACTGTAAATATAATGATTTTTTTTTTTTCGTTTAGTTTGAATGTGTTTGGGGGTGGAGGTGGGTTGGAGGGAAAATTAGGCTCTAACCTCGTAATTAAAATTTAGCAGCCAATAATCAATGCTTTGAGTGTGCAAAACACTTTTATATTATCATCTAATAAAAATCATGTATGGTAATGTTTTTGAGTTTTACAATAATTATTTTAAAATTTATAATTTTTATTGATTGTCGGTGTAATTTTTATACACTAATAATCTGTAGTCATCGAATTCTATTTTTTAATATCAAACTCGTGAAAAAAAATTATGAGTTTGGGTAAATTTAATTCAAATTTATTTGCGTTTGTAAAAATTAATTTCGGTTAAAAGTGAGACTAGTGTTAATTATTAAAGAATATCCTCTAAGGTAGGCTTGTAATAAATTTAGCACCATAATTTCTTTTGAGCAACGTTCTGTTGCAATTAATAGTTTGACAACACATTGATTTGCACTTAACTTAACGTGATCTTTCCGTCAATTTGAATTTTCAAAGTATTACCAAACACTTCTAAAAGATAAAATTAAGAAAAAAATGAAAATCAACTCCTTCATATATTAAAAATAACTCGTACAAAAATAAATTTATAAAAGTCATTTAGTATATTTTATCTATTTTTTTATTATAATAAGATTGTTTTAGTTCATGAAAAAAAATTAACTTTTTTTTCTGGAAGTGTTAATGAAAAAAAAATTGTATATCTAATATTGCATTTTACATGTTTCAATACAAGGTCCCCGAATATACTAATAGTAGTTGGCAAGTGGTGTTTTCAAAATGTAAAAAACTTAAAAAATTGTTAGCAATAGATTTTTAACTTGTGGAAGATTTATGTAGAACTTCGTTTAAGTTGTGGATGTCTCATTCTTAACCAGATTTACACGAAGTTTACATGAACATTATACTCGTATTTTCAACTTAGCATATATTTGGAATGATGTATGTGACACAAATCAACTGTTCAAAATCATGTCCAATGATCAAAATAACGTAGGAGTAAATAAGATTTATTTAAACTTTAATGGCCTTCATTTTAAAGAATATGCTTGCTGACATTTTCATTGATATTTTGCAGAATTGTGAGATACATTGTTTGGAGTTGCACTGTTCAGTTTACACAAGTGGAAAATTTTGGATTTGCTGCAAAATGGTTCGGACTAATCTATTTGGGTAAGTTTATCTTGTAAATAATAAGATGAGGATATGTTTTCAATTTGATTGCACTTGCTGTGAGGAGATGAAGTGTTTGAGGAAATGACTCTATCACAATGTTAGATAAGACTCCTTTATTATGGCTAATTACACCTTTCATTAGCAAATGATGTTGATTCCAATAGCAACACGTGCTCCTTCCACTTTTCCAATAGGATCTATACGTCATAAGGAAAGGTATCGTAAAGGGTAGGCACCTACTTGCTCCTTCCCCTCTTCTCTTTTGTTTTTCGATAAAGGTGGGGTGCATGCAAAATGCAAGTGAAATAGTAGAAGACTATTTTTATTGCGACTCAGAAAACGGCCCATTGACCAATGGAATGGGAGGGACATTGATAAACTAGACAAAGCAAAATTTGAGAAGGTTGGCTTCAAAAGTTAAAGATTCTCTTCAGACTTATTTTCCTGTTACAGAATTTTATCTGGAGATTCTTGATTTGATGAATTATAACAGGGTACGCATTATCTACACTAAAATGAGCAAATCATTGATAAGGGTAAAACTCAGGCCATTTATTGATTCTGGAATAACAATCAATTCAATAAGGAAAGAAGTTTTTTCAATAAATTCTGGTGTTTGTTCAAGTGAGAGTTAGGCACCGTGACAAGTGGACAATGATTTTAGAAGAAAAGTTCTCTGGGAAGAAAACTTGAGCTTATCTTAGAGAAAATTATGGTTTGAAACATATCTAAATCATAACAGGATCCGAATCTCCGGAGAATTTCTCTGACGATATTTAATAAAGAAACAAAATTGTTTTGTTTGTCTTATTCCTTGTCTATTACTCATAAAGTTAACAATCATGGTTGGCTTCCAAATGGACACGCATTTCATCGCTTAAAATGGATAATTTAAGTATATTAACATGAAGGACAACCAAACCCCTCAATGCAAAGCTATGCCTACCTACTAACAAAAGGTCCAAAATATGTCTTTCTAAAAAAAATTAAAAAATACAATTAAATCACTTTTTTGTTATATACCACGTTATTTATGCCAAGTATATATTCTAAGTAATATGAATATATAAACAATCTAAAATAGAGCGAATTAATAAAACAATGGTGAAAGGAACGAGAAAGTATGAAATAGAGTTTTGGTTCAGGGTTTGAATGATTTGAATGATCTTAAATCAAAGTGTTTAAGTGTTAATCTTATATCAGAGTTGTCTCGTATTTACAGGAAATCATAATTGTCTCAAGAGTTCTTGGAAAAGCTCCCATACACTGAAAAACAACTTTTTTTTACACGAGGTAAAACATGGGAAGTACTTAAAAATTGATATCCTTCAGTGGATCCTGTAACTTTAGTTACTAAATGTCTTTCCAAAATTTTTATGGGATAACTTATTTATTATAACAAGATTTTAGATTTCAAGACCAAGTTAAAGACCCTAGACCTTGACCATGGAGGGTTGAGCCATATTTCATGTATAACCCTTGTCTGATTAATTTCATTATATTGACACACATAATTATTTTATGCACCCTTTGTTAGCATTTTTTTTAAAGTACATTAAAAATAAAAGAAATGTTTAAAAAACACATCTAAAATATAAAAAACGCAATGAAACTAAATTAATATAACTTAAGAATTTTATTTCCTTGATCTCATAATTAGGATAGTGTAAGAATAATAAAAACAAAAAAAGATAAATAATGTTTGATATAACTTTCAATGTCAATGTTGGTTATATTTTTTTTACTTGTACATAAAATGATATGAATATTGGATGACATCAATTATAAATAAATTAATACAAATAATGTTGATTTTATTAAATAATTATACGTTTCCATCTATTTATCTGCTGTTCTTGGTGTATGAAAAAACTTAGAAGGACACTTGCTACAAGATGGAGAAATAATTTAAATTTCTTATCACTAAAAACTATATAAACCAAAAGATGGTATGTGATATTATTTTACGTTAATAATAAATTACATTAAAGCGGTAAAACCATAACTTAGCACCATTAAGTCATTAATGTCATTGAGTATAGGAAAAAGTTAATGATGAAGAAAGTGATTAAGATTTTTGAAACATGAAAGATAATTTATACTAAGAAACACATGCCACTAAAGACTTAACCCACATCTTAAGATGTAATATATTATAATGGCTTATTTCATTATTATATGTACCACCCGCAAATAGCAAGATAAGCCATTTTCATGGCTTCTTTTGGCCCACCACTAACACTAGGAGCTGTGTTGTGTTGTGTTGTAGTACATCCATACAAATTTAAATAGACCTACACCTACATGGATCCAACTTCATGTGCCAAACTACCAATCACCACCACTTTTAATGGCCTTCTGATATTTATCTACTAATTGGTTGCAGCCTCACAATTTTCAATACAACACTTGTGCTAACATGTTATAGAGACGTGACATTTTCTTCTTGTTCAATCCTTTAATCTGAATGACGAGAGAATCACTATGCCAAAAAAGTAAATGAATATTGAATTCATCTAAAGATAAATTCTTGCTTTTTTTCTTCCAAACTTAGTTAGTCATAGTTGGATAAACATGTAGTGGAAATAGTCTTATAAGCACAAAGTAAATAAATGTCTTTTGATTGATAATCTCGATCATTTAAAGGTATTATCTTCGTTAAGTTTTAGTTACAAAGATTTAAAGTTTAAATATCAAGTATCAATTTTAAGTGTTGGGAAATTAGAGGAAGAAATAATGGAGAGATTAAACAAGAATAAGACAAGAGTAAGATACATACAAGATAATAACACAATTTTTAACTCAAAACCTTAAGACTTTTAGATTTAAGATTTAAGACTTTGGATAAAAGATAGTATTATTCCCATGAGTCGAGGCTATTATCTCATTTTTGTTTGATCTTCCTGTTGTTTCGTCCTTCGATTTTTCCAATAAGTAATGTTAGAGTCATAGTTTGTGACGGTAATCTTAAACTAGTACAATTTGATCTTTTTATCAAAAGTGATAAATATGTCCTATTTAATACGTGAACTACAGTACAAGAGATGCTCGTTTGTTAGTAAAATAATTTTATTTAAAAAATATTTCCTTAATGTGAAAAAAAAACTTTTATTTTTTGAAGTTTTAAATTAAAGATAATGTCATTTCTTTTCTATTCTTATCTTATTTTTATTCTTATCTTATTCTTGGTTGATGTTTTTTTTTATTTTTTTCCTTTAAAACACTTATAATTATTATTTGAACTATAACAATAATAAATATTATATAAAAAAAATTTCATAAAAAAATAAACACGTGTAACTGTTTCTGTGAATATTTACCCAAAGATATTTAAGAAACAGAATTATATATATATATACCAGAACCGAGTCTAATTTGGCTGTGATTTGATTTTGATTTCCGTACCTTATCGTTTATACTTAATTTTTCTAAAATAAGATAATAATAACTTATGTAGAAAATAATAAAGTGGAGGCAAAGCCATTTTTACGAAATAATATCCCCCAATGAATTTGTTACTTGGTTTGGACAGTTGTATTGATATATAAAAGGAAAATCAATCTGAAAAGTTGTGGTGAATCTCATGTTACATGCATCCATCCAATTTGCTCAGCATGCCAATTGTGAACATGAATTTATAAATATATAATCATGTTTATCCGAATCAGTAGCCACTATCCTTTTTTTCTTATAATTTTAACTTTACTATTTCATGCCAAACAGAAGATGTTCCAATGATGTTAAGCGCCAATCCAAATCGTATCTCCACTTTAAATTAAGTATAATAATCCATCTTACATATACTTATTATATTACTCCCTATAAATTGTATAAAATTTTATTTTTTTTCTTAACTCCATTCCAAAAATCAAACTCTAGCATTGCTCAAAAACTGAGTCATTTACAAATTCACATTCAATGCTCGTTCACATATGTAATTAGTGTAAAATCTAAGAGTTCGTAATCGCGTAAAACTTAAATTCTTTAATTATAAAATTAAGTAAAAATACATGTCCAATATTGCATGATCTTGAAAGTTATTTTAATTTCTTCCGAATATGGGTGTTAACAATTTCTATTTTTGATATAGTCCTTTCCAGGTTTTTTATCTTTTGTCTTCAATTTAATTTAAAAGAAAAAATACGTGTAAAAGATACTCCCATATTAAAATCATTTTTCATGTTAGAAGTTATAAATTGAAGAATAAAATAAATGTATCTTTTTCTCCTGACTTACTCGGATGATTTATAGTAATTTTTAAGATATGATTTATTTCACAAATAATGATTATATATATCTAAATAGAGTGCTGTAATTACTATTGAAATTTTTAAAACGTCAGAAATGAAACATAGATTATCCATCATAAAAAGCTAACCCTATTGGCAATAACATGATTATAATAAGCTTATTGAACTTTTAGAAAGAAAGAAAATGAAATAGAAATTAATTAACAGTTACATGAACTGTTGTATAACATTGGAAGAGATTCTGGAGTTGTATATATATATATATATGGACACAAAGAAAGCAAAGTGCAAAACACAGAAGCTAGTGTTGCTAACACATATACTAATTACTAGAATCAATGGGTTCTCTCCCCCACGTAGTAGAGGACTGTTTGGGCTTCCTCCAACTCTTCAGCGACGGTTCTATTTTCCGTTGCAACGATATAGAGTTCAAAATTTCACCCGTTCAAGACCACTCCATAACCTTCAAGGACTATCTCTTCCACAAGAGATTCAACCTTTCTCTTCGCTTCTACAAACCCAAACACGTAACCAAGAAGCTTCCTATTGTGATTTTCCTTCACGGTGGAGGCTTCTGCTTCGGTTCGCGCACGTGGCCCCATATTCACAACTGTTGCACGCGCCTCGCTTCGGGGCTCCAAGCGGCCGTCCTCTCGCCGGACTACCGCCTCGCGCCGGAGCACCGCCTTCCGTCTGCGGTGGAAGACGCGGTGGAGGCGGTGAGGTGGCTCCAGAGGCAGGGACTGAGGCTGAAGGAAGATGAAAACGGTGGGGACGCGTGGCTGAGTAGTGACGTTGACTTTGACCGCGTGTTTGTCGTCGGTGACTCCTCTGGCGGGAACATTGCGCACCACCTCGCGGTTCGGTTGGGGTCCGGTTCGAGTGAGATGGACCCGGCTCGGGTACGAGGTTACGTGATGTTTGCGCCGTTTTTTGGTGGGGAGGTTCGGACCAAGTCCGAGGAAGGTCCACCAGAGCACATGCTGAACCTTGAGTTATTGGACAGGTGCGGCTCAGCACTTTTTTCTCCCTTCATTCCAACCTAATCATATATATCGCTTTACATTCTTTTTAGTTACCAAAAGTTTAATCCATAATATAAAACTTCCATAATTTATAAAAAAAAATATAATTTCATTATGAAAAGATTTAATTTCGAATAAATGTTTCACATTATCATACAATGCCGGCTCAAAATATTATCTGATAAACTCATGTATAAAATATTTTTAAATTGATGAAATTGCAGAAGATTGGAGTCTCATAAAAAAAAATGAAATGAATTTTTCTTTGATGGGATTTTAACTACTAGAAATCAGTATTTAAAAAGTTACATAAATACTCCTTTTAGGACCTAAAAGTTTGGACCCCCCTTATGCTTTGGGCAGATTCTCTAATTATTGGATGATATATCTACTTTCTTTTATTATTTTTCTTATATCCTATTTCTCTCTCTCTCTATTTTCTATCATATAACTTATTATATTCATAGTTTTTTCTCTATATATTTTTCTACTCCTATCCACACCAAATAGGGTGGACATTTATAATTTTCCATTGTTATTTGAGTACCTATTTTCTTAAAATCTTTTAGGCGTTTGTGGAAAGTTTTCTCTTTTTCTCAATTTTGTGTTTTGTGCTTTGAGTATTAGGTTTGTGTTATTTCCAAATTCTTGGAAATGGACCACTTCTAAGTAGGGGAATAGCATCAAATCACGTGTAAGTAATTAAATGAAGAAATGGTATGAAGTGGTTCCACTGTTGTGTGTGTGTGAATGAGCCACTATCACTACACCTGTTTTAGTTTTGGCCATAAATGGGAAAGGAATATGCATGATTAAGACTTGCGCTATGGGTGTTTTATAATTTGGCTACAATTCTCAATCACTTAACTATTTTTTACGCTTCTTTCACTTGATAATATATATCTTTTTTCATATTTACGAGTATGAATTTTACTGAAGATGATTTCATTGAAGGAAACAACTACAACTTTTATAGTGAGAATATAAATTCAGAATAATATATATAAGCTTGCTCTTTGCATAAGTTACTTTTTTTTTTTTTCACTGATGCTGTCTTTTATTAAATCACCTTATAAATATTAAATTATGTTCTCTTTATATGACCAAATATGAAAAATTTACAAGTATTAAGAAAATTTTGTTTTATATCATTAGTCAGAACTTTATTATGGATAATAATCATGTAAAGTAAAACCAGGTGTAAATATGTTGGACGACCTATTAAAATCCATTAATGTTTTTAAGTTATTTATATTTGTAGAACTATAAAATTAAAGAGCATTTTCGCTGTCCTTTTTCCTTCCTCTTGTTCATTGCTTTTTCAAAAACAAAATACATATAGCTGTTAAATTGATGTAAAATGTGTACTCAATTCATGCATAATGTGTATCCCTTAAAAAATGCATAATGTAAAAAAAAATGCAATAACTTATATTTTATACAAATCTTCTTTTATAACTTCTTTTCACATAATATGGTATTTTATGAGTAAGAAAAGATAATAATAGTTATGAACATTCTGATATCTTAAATATATTAAATTAAAAATTTCAAAATAAATATATTGACATGTTTTATCATTAAAAACATTTGAATGCATTTAAAAATAAAATATTTTTGAAAATTAAAATATTCAATCATTAAAATTTAGTAATAACTAGAGAATGGTAAACGAATCAGTTTGACCATTTTTGTGCCACTTGTCATTAGTATGTTAATGAAGTGGTCTCTCGAAAATGAGATAAAACAGACTAGTCTGTCATAGTAAAATTTGTCAGTCATAGTAAAATGAGTTGAAAATTTTAGTTTACTCTCTTAAAATACTAGCCACTGGATTAGCCCGTTATTTTTTTTTCTATTTGTTAAGATTTAAAATGTAAAAGAAATTGAAAACATAACGCAGTTAACATATTTATTAAATAAATAATGTCACCACACTATAAATACTTAGACAATTATTAACTTTATATGCGAAAAATGTTAAAAACACCATAGTATAAATATTTTAAGTAAATAAATTTTACTCGCACAAAAGATGTTAATAATTTTTTTAAAAAAAGAAAGTATATAATAAATATTTATTTACTAAAAAGTTACAATTTTTTATAGGAAGTATTGGGTTTTAAAATCCGCACAGATACACGTGGAGGATTACTTTCGAAACGCGCGAAAATAAAAATGGCAAAAGTGATTAGTGGTGACATTTAGTTAAACCCTCTTCCACACCTCTTCACGTTACCATGTCGTAGCCACCAATACGTTGTAGCAATTAATGTTTTAATGTAATACTATATTGTAATAATATTTTAATATATAATTTATAGTAACAGTTATATTCCAAATCATGTTTTTATTCCAAATCTTATCCAATATGCTTTGCAACAATTAGAGGTAACCGTTAGAAATATATTGGTCACATAGGTGAAAGTGAAATAAAGTGCGCACAAGTGAGGCAATTGTGAAAACGAAACTTACATACTATAAAAATTAAATAAACGCATTTTGATCTTGAAATGATTTCATTATGTGATTATGATCATACCATTGGGTTTTAGGTCTCTTTTTCTCTCTGTTACAAACATGGTTGTTATTGTTATTTCCAACAGATTTTGGAGGTTGTCGATGCCTTTTGGAGAATCCAGAGACCACCCATTGGCGAATCCGTTTGGACCTGGAAGCCCGAATCTTGAAGAAGTGAAGCTTGATCCTATTTTGGTCATAGTTGGTAGCAATGAATTGCTTAAGGATAGAGCAGAAGACTATGCTAAAAGGTTAAAAGAACTAGGCAAAGACATTGAATACCTTGAGTTTGAGGGGTGCGAGCATGGGTTTTTCACGCATGATTCATACTCATCACAAGTTGCAGAAGAGGTCATCCAAATCCTTAAGCGATTCATGCTTCAAACTTCTACTTTATTAGAACCCACATGCCTCAAAAATATCAATGGGAAGAAAGAGACTATGTAATTAGGTTAACTAGTCTATATTGTTTTTAGCCATAGTTATGGGAAACAATTATCTCAATTTCATGGTGTGTACGTGTAGTTTCTGATTGGAGATTGTAGTCAATTAAGTACCTTTCTTAGCTATTAGTGTTATTACTTTTGGAAGATTTCAATTTACCTTAAGAGTAGAAAACACATTAGTATGTGTTTTGTGTTGGATCTCAGAATAAATTTGCAAGTTTAAACTGAAAAGCATATATTGAATTGCAAAAGCAAGGCTTTATACAAGCCTGTTACAAGAAAAATAACAGAAACAAGCTCCACGTTTACAGTTCCTAACAACGTGGTGAGTGGGTCTAAGACTAATTCAAACAAACAGATTGTCCTACAAACCAGAGCATTATTAACAGAGTAAATAACCAACTAAGCAACAATAAAAAAAAATCCTAACAGTTCTAATACTTCAACATCCTCCCTTAAACTGAACTGCATCAGTACATTCAGTTTACTTTAGACACTACACACATCCCAAGTTCATCTTGTAACTTCAGGAAGGCTTCCAGTTTGAGAGGTTTAGTCATGATATCTGCCACTTGCTCTTGTGTACTGCAGTGCACCAACTCTACTATCCCATCTCTTGTAAGATCACGTAAAAAATGAAACCTCACATCGATATGTTTACTTCGACCATGTAGAACTGGATTCCTTGAAAGTCTAATAGCAGAACTATTGTCACAATAAATAGTAGTGCACACACCTTGAACATGACCAAGCTTTTCAAGAACCCTTCTTAACCAGACCCCTTGACATGC
>Ga0209700_105055_pt1 | contig 22867 bp, 12 predicted proteins | sample SiratroredBW_FD_187528 | JGI IMG/M metagenome (GOLD analysis project Ga0209700, IMG submission 187528) | Root nodule microbial communities of legume samples collected from California, USA - Siratro red BW (SPAdes) (version 2) | ecosystem: Host-associated > Plants > Roots > Nodule | place: USA... | reverse complement strand
GGTTCTGCAGCGGCGGCGGTTCTGCAGCGGCGGCGGTTCTGCAGCGCACTCAGATTTGCAGCGGCGGCAGCGGCGGTGGTTCTGCTGCTGTGTGGCTCTGCTTGCAATTTGTGTTCTCGTGTTGAACCCAGCTCTGATACCAATTGATGAGTCTTAAACAAACAACACACACAAATAATCTGCAAGGAATAGAAGAAAAAACGGAACACGGGCAACACACAAGATTTAACGTGGTTCGGTTTCCCTAATCCACGTGCAACAGGAAGAATTTTATTCACTTGTGATTGCTGAAGATTACAAATACAAGTTGTGTATTTATAGGGAGAAACTAGGGTTACTGTCTAATTGGGCCTAACTCAAATCAAGCCTCCACAAAGCCCAACATCAATTACCAACAAACAAACATTTATCTACAAGCCTCAAACCCTAAACATGTGAATTGTGCACAATGAAAAGGACCCTTGTTTTATAACTATATTGTTCTCATATACAAGACTCATGTCCTTCACTTTAGGGAACTACCCCTTCTTGGACTTTCTATTCAGCTTTTTTTCTGGCCTTTTCCATCATTTCCATTTCAATTGAGAGAACTTCATGATGAATTTATTAATAGAAACCTAAAACTCCTTTCTTACCCTTCTAGACTAACAATCTTGAATCATTGAGACTAAAGTGGTAGTTGTCCTTTTGTATGTGTACATGTATCTTTTAAAAATTTTAGTTGATAGAAAAATGTTTGAAATTAACTGCATTGCATCTTTGAGGTGCTTATTATATTATATTTAAGTGGTACGTTGGAATATTACTAAAAATGTGTCATACTTTCTTTTTGGCCTTTTTGCATCTTTGATATCTTTAATTTGATAATTTGACATGTACCCTAAATTTAATTATAATATATTCATAATGTTAGCTATCATCGAATTTATATATATCTATATATGTATGATAATTTTTAAAAATTTTGTATCATTTAAAAATTACACTTAAAATTATTTTGAAGTATTATAAATATATAAAACCAAACTTTACAAAAATGAAAGTTACGTATTTTGATTCTTTTTAGATGACAAATTAAACTATTCTATTTCTAAAATGAATCTCAGGATGTGCCTTTGTCAGATTTATTCTATTTAAAATGGAAAGTTTTTGTTTTTTTTACTTTGAATCTCCATGAATCATATTTAATTATTCTAATTCTTTTATGAAAAACTCAAAAATCATAATATTAAATTTGATATAAAAAAGAAACATTTTTTCTTCAAATAAAATTTCATTAGACTTCTTACATACGATGTACTGCGGATAGAAAAATAGTCACTATAGAAGTTAACTTTTGTTTAATTTTTAAAAATAAAATGTTTCCATGATTAAAAATACATAGTTTAAATTAAACAATAATGTAACTTTTTATATTTTTTATATAATAAGAATTTTATTACATAAAAATTATATAATAGACCTAAATATATATATATATATATATATATATATATATATATATATATATATTTCATATATTTCAAAATATATTCTTTTTCATAAAATTTAATAATAAAAATGTTTTCATCATAATCTAAAAATAAAACAGTTCTTTTCACATGCGTTCATATAATTTTTTTAACTGACTTGATTAATTCTTTTTTCCTTCATAACACATTCATATCAACCTCCTTCCAATTACTTTACTACTGCCACTTTTCAAAATAAATACTGAATTCCCCCAATGCATTTCAGGACCTCTCTCTTCTATATCTTTTCTAACTGTCCTCGACAACACTAAAAGTTTGTCATGGCTGATGTTTTAAGACCAATACTGTTTCTTCTGTTTTCAGAGCTACTATCAAACTATTTAACATTGCAATACAAACCAATCCTCTTCTTACCTTCTTTCTTGCTTTCAGGTTTTTTGTACTTTTATTGGGTTTCTTCAAATCAGATATCCAGGAAACCCACTCCATTTCACTTTCATACAAAGATCATTTGGCTTTCCATTTCCATTGCCAGCTTTCTTCTATATTGCTTTCTATATTGTTCTGTTTTCTTGAATAGGCTCAGATTTGATTTCAGGTTCATTCTCTTACACCTTCATGAATGTCGAGGGTGTAAGAAAATAAACCTGAAATCAAATCTGAGCCTACTCAAGAAGGCAAAACAACATAGAAAAAAGCTTGCAATGTAAAGTCAGATAGTCTTTGGATCTGAAATAGATGGAATTTTTGGGTATTGATTTGAAGAAAACCAAGGAGTACATGAAAGCAAGAAAAGCAAAGCATGAAGAGGATTGGTTACAAAGAACATAAAACCAAGAAAGGCATGAGGAGGATTCATTACAAAGAAAATGAAAGCAAAAAAGGAATGAAGAGGATTGGTTTCTATTGCAATGTTTTAATCTCTTATTTTAAGGATCAATTGTTGTGACTTCATAATCACGCTGAGTAATGTGAGGAATATGAATGGACATTTTTACCAATAACATTTTTAAATTTTTTATTTTTTATTTTTTGAAATGTCATTTCTTTTTGTTTTTTCTTTTACTTTTTTTTTATTTTTTTACAATTATATTAATTGTGTTATTTTTTTTTATTTTCAGTACTCTTGTTATTATTTTGTTTATTTTTTGTACGAAGATCAATTGTGTTATTTTTTATGGTTGTTTTTTTAAAAATGTTAAAAAAATGTGATTATTAATTTATTAAAATTAAGATAAAAAGTAATATAAAAATAATTGAATTAATTTTTTCTTAAAAAAATAATAATATAAAGCTAATAAAATATAATATTTTAACTAATTAATTATAATATAAAAATAAATTATGTGAATTTAAGGGGAGAGAAAAGAAGCTTATAACAGAGATAGCGATATGTGAAGAGCGCCAAAGTCAATTTATGCCAAGGAAAGAGAAAGGAAGCTTATATGAGGATGTGTGAATAGCTGTTAACATAATAAATAATAATAATAATTTAAATATTAAAATTTAAATTAAAATAAAAAGTAATTGATTAATTAATAATAATAAAATAATAATTTAATTTTTTAAAAAAATAGTAAAAAATATTTAAAAATAATAGAATGATACTAATACTCTTACTTGTATAAAATAATAAAAATAAAATTTAATAATAAAAAATAATTTTTTAAAAATAACACTAATAAGAAAAATGAATTTATAAAATAATAATTATAATATAAAAAAATAATAAAAACTATAACATCCCATATATTTCATATATTAAAAACTTTATTTCATAAAAAAATTATAATAAACTGAATATAAAAATTGATACATTCATCATTTAATTTAAAAAATATTTTTTCACATAAGATATAATAAAAAATATCTTCATAAAATTACAAAATTAAAATAAAATAAAATAAATTTTCTCCATCAATTTATTGGAAACTCATACCACTTGGCAAATCTTATGCTCTCGTGTAATATACGATTATCGCAGTTTTAAAAATAAAACAAACAATACACATAAAGAACGATAAGTTAGAGTGTTTTAAAGAAATATATTTTATAAATTAAATTTCTATCTCAACCAAATAACAACAAGACAAGCTTTCATAATTTATCTCATACGTCACATTATCACTAACACATCACACTCATGAGACACCCATATGATCTCGTATGACCAGTTTTTTTCCACACCGTAGCGCAGTCATATACACATTTCAATCCATATGTTCTGGTCTAACCTGTTATTTTTCACACTGTAGCGCAATCATATACACATTTCAATCCATATAATCCATATGATCTCGTCTAACCGGTTATTTTTCACACCGTAGCGCAGTCATATAAACTTAATCCATATGATCTGGTCTAACCGGTTTTCACACTGTAGCGTAATTATATAAACTTAATCCATATGATCTAGTCTAACCGGCTCTTTTTCACATCGTAGCGCAGTCACATGAATCCATTAATCCATATGATCTGGTCCAACCGGTTCTTTTCACACCGTGGCAGTCATATGAATCTCCTTCGACTCTCACTACCTAGTCATCTTCATCTATGATTCTAATAACTAATAGAGTCAGAATACGATAACACGGGTAGTCTCAATCACACACCACATCATTCACAAACATTAAATATTACATCATAGAATACATAAACACTCATTCAATTTCATCCAAATTCATCTATTAAAAACATTCTAAAAGTAACTACAATATTTATAAAAAAATTTGCAATTAGCATCTCTCACCAGAATTACAAATATATCCCACACATCATGCATAACATTCACTATAAAATAAATTAACATTTACAAAAATATAGAACTTGTTTCCCCTATCCAAATTTTAAGAAAAGTAATTACAGTATCTAAATAAAACACATACAACTAGCTTCTCTTACCTCTATAGAGTAGATATACTCAAAGGAGTTCCAAAAACCTAAAATCAAGAGCAACCTAACTCTGTACAAGAATTTGATCGGACATTTTTGCTCTACTCAATGTCAGGAATCTATAGATGACCTCTACTTGTTAATTTGACAAGAAATGAAGGTGAAATTTTATAAAAAAGACAAAGAAAAGGGAAATAACAACTTTTGTAGAGAGAGCGTAGGTAGTTTTTATAAAAATAAAACATAATATCTTATTCTTAGAGATAATTGGTGGTTGTTATTATAAAAATAAAACTAAATAATTGATTTGTTTCTATTTATTTAAACTTTTCTGTTAAAAAAAAATTCAACTTTTAGAGATATTTCTAGGGAATTACAAAAAGATAATAAATTTATAAAAACGTTGATATTGGTGATAAATGAATAATAAAATATGAATAATTTTAGTGATAATTTTCTATATAACATAAATTTATTAATCAATATAAATTTATTAATCTATATTGGAGTATAACTAATTTTCTATATAACATAAATTTATTCATCTATATTTAATTATAACTATATTATATGACAGTAAAATGTAATAAAAAATAAAAAAGTTTAAATATATAACGAAATACTGCAAAAATAAAGAGAAGAATAATGAGCATGAAGTCAAGCAGTAAACGCGTTGGGATGTTGATGTGTTAGCAATTACTTCCTTGCATCCCTTCATTTGCTTCCCACAACCTCTCATATTTCTAAAACACCAAAACTATTCTTGGGCTTTTTAAAACACCAAAACTATTATTGGGTGTGTAAAATTGACTTTCAAAATTGGCATTTCGAAATAAATATTGAGAGTTCAAAAAGTAGTTTTGGAAAACTTTTTTCGAAAGTTTAATTTATATTCTGGAAAACATTTTTTAAAATGTATTTTTAGAAAAGTTTTTTTTGAAATATATTTTCAAAAAATATTTTCTAAAATTGTGGAAATATATTTTAGAATTTATTTTTCTGAAATTAAGTTGAATTTTGAAAAAAAAAATTCACCTTTCAGAAATAGCCTCCTCCACAGCAGCAACCCACTTCCCTTTTATCTTATCAAACTCCTATCAATATTGATGGAGTGCAGAAAACAAATGTGGGGTGCTGAAAGGAATTCCCGCCTGACGTGTTTGTCAAAACAAGACAGTAATTTGCCTGTGTCTACTCTCCATTCAAAGTTTCTTTGTTTATAGATAATCCTCACACAATCACATTTAAGAAATATTGAAAATTCGTTTAATAAATAATTAAATTAAAATTTGAGAGGTAAAGATTGGAACACATTTTTTTGGCTTTGAATTAAAAAAAGATCGAAACTCAATTTTGTGATGTATGTGAATATAAGATTGGAGACTTTTATTTTGTTTTAATTAAAGAATTAAATCAAAAAACTTTAATGAGTGATGGAGAGTATACAATATATAAGGGTGGCAACAAAATGTATCACGAGGTCTTTCAACATAAAAAATGAAAATGAGTACTTGATATGACGTTTGTTAAGTTCATAGTAGATCTTCAAATGCCATTTATTTTAAGCTTTTGAAATGAACTTATAGATCTAACTCATTTAATTTATTAACTTTTTTTTTTTATAGAAAATTGATGGTATTGTCAAAATGAGAATACTTTTATTTGATCTTGCCAAACTTTCGTAACCTTTCACCGTACATATTCTTGTTTTTCTTAAATTTTTATTAGGGTGGAAGCATTGATTTGCAACATAACCTTGCATGTAACCACATAAGGAAGGAGATGATGAAAAGTGTTATGTTAATATTATTTCTGTTTTCTCGTTTTAAAATATCAGTATAAACTTTTGTTTTATACAAAGTGAAAGTTGGCTGCGTAGCAAATAACGAAAAATGGCCCAAAATAGAAAACACACTGAATACATAGAAACCCAATAGTCTCTCCTCAAGCTGTATGATGACAATACATCATACTTAGGTGGGAGATAGTATCCCCAAAAACATTATTCTCCAAAGCCTTGGTAAATATATCACTCGGTTGTTCGAATCCTTTGATTCACTCGGTCGTTCGAATCCTTTGATTGGAACAAGATGAAACAATCTGTTCTGCAGTCTCTGTCTAACTACATGACATTTAATTTCTATATGTATGTTGTGTTTATGAAAGACAGGATTCTGTGTTATATGTCTTGCAGCTCGATTATTATAGAACAGATTCGCAGAATCACTTGTATTTATCTGCAACTCTTGAAGAAGGATCATGATCCATTGTAGCTCGCATGCAGCTGATGCCAAAGGTCGGTACTCCACTTCCGAAGAAGATCTTGAAACATCACTCTGTTTTTTTGTTTTCCATGATATCAACGTTGATTCCATGTATATACAAAACCCAATAGTTGATCTTCGTGTAAAGTTACATGACATCAATCTGAATCAATGAATGCATTAAGTTTCATGTTTGATTCACTTGGAAAGAACAAACCTCGAGCAGGCGATCCCTTTATATATCTCAAAACCTGATTGATTACTTGATGATGATGTATATTTGGAGATTGAACGAACTGACTTAGAAATTGAAGTGTGAAATTTATATCAGGCCTGGTAGTTGTTAAATATAGTAAGATTCCAATAGCACAACGATACGTTCCTTCTTCATAAGTAGAATCAGCAAATGGTTTACTCTGTTCCCCTAAGTGGTTCGTTGAGTATCAATTTTGAATACACACATGCCTCAGTAGTTCACTCAATAAATGGTTTACTCTGCTTACCTAAGTGGTTCGTTGGGTATCAATTTCGAATACACACATGCATCAGGGGTGGAATCAGAAAATGGTTTACTCTGCTCACCTAAGTGGTTCGCTGTATATCAATTTGGAATACACACATGTCTCAGGGGTGGAATCAATAAATGGTTTACTCTGCCCACCTAAGTGGTTCATTGGGTATCAATTTCGAATACACACATGCCTCACGGGTTGAATTAGTAAATTGTTTACTTTGCTCACTTAAGTGGTTCCCTGGGTATCAATTTCGAATACACACATGCCTCAGGGTGGAATCAGTAAATAGTTTACTATGCTCACCTAAGTGGTTCGCTGGGTATTAATTTCGAATACACACATGACTCAGGAGTGAAATCAGTAAATGGTTTACTCTGGTCACATAAGTGGTTTGCTGAGTATCAGTTTGGAATACACACATGCCTGAGGGGTGGAATTAGTAAATGATTTACTCTGTTCTCCTAAGTGGTTCGTTGAGTATCAATTTTGAATACACACATATCTCAGTGGTTCGCTCAATAAATTGTTTACTCTGCTCACCTAAGTGGTTCGTTGGGTATCAATTTCGAATACGCACATGTCTTAGGGGTGGAATCAAGAAATAGTTTACTCTGCTCACCTAAGTGGTTCGTTGGGTATCAATTTGGAATACACACATGCCTCAGGGGTGGAATCAGTAAATGGTTTAAGTTCCCCTAAGTGGTTCGCGCTGAGTATCAATTTCGAATACACACATACCTCAGAGGTTTGCTCAGTAAATGGTTTACTCTGCTCACCTAAGTGGTTCGCTGGGTATCAATTTCGAATACACACATTCCTCAGATGTGGAAACCATGAAAGGTGTGTAAAACCCAACAAGATAAATAGTTTACTTTGTTCCCCTAAGTGGTTTGCTCACTATGACTCTAGAATACATACATGGCCTAAATGTGGAAACAAAATAAGAGGTGAAAAACTCAACAACAAATGGTTTTCTTTATTGGCTTAAGTGGTTTGCTCAGTAAGACTTTCGCATACATGTACCACACAAGAAAACTAGGAACAGAAAACCCTCCAAGAAGTGATCTTTTTGTTAGAAGGAGGACATTAATGTACGTAAAGGAAGCAAAGATGGAACCAACAACCAAAAACACTACAAGAAACACCAGATACAAAAATCAGCAACGAAAAATGATGGAGTACGCCCCAACAATATTAATCAAAGAATAAAGAGGACAAAGAGTCAGAGGGAGAATTAAGAGCTTTCCAGAAGATTGGGCCCATCTCATCCTATTTGGGCTTTTAATCAGTTGCTCGGGTCCAAATACAAACATGAAGAAATCCCTTTGGAGAAAATAGAGTATTAAGGAGAAGTCCTCTAATTTGTATAAATTGTTTAAAATAGTTTAGAATAATTTGGGTCTTGTATTTGGGCCAAGTATAATAAATTTGGGCCTTGTATTTTTGAGCAATGTAGTGTAAGTTTGGGCCTTGAGGTCCATAAATAATGTTGGGCTTGATAAAGGAGTCCAAGTAGCACAAGGAGCTCATTCCTTGTGCCACTTGTCACCACCTTGTGAGAGCCTTGAAGTGCAAGCTAGGTTTGGGAAGCTTGTCATAGAAGCTAGGGTTAGAAGCTTGTCTTATAAGCTAGGGTTTCTAGACCTAGCTTCTCCCATACCCTACCTAGATAGCTTGCATGGGAAGATAAGTAGCTCATCCTTTCTTCTATAAATAAGAGGTTTAGGAACCTCTAATGTAGACTTGATTTTGAGTAATGATATGCTGCCCAAATTTCAGCACATTACCCCAAGTTTCACGTTGAGTTTCTTCTCCTAGAAGCTAGAAGCTCTTTCTCTTGAAGGTTGGCCCAACCTCCTTCAAGGCTTTCACCATCTACTTCACCATCAACCTCCTTGGATGCTTCCTTCCTTACATTTCCATGGCTTCCGCATCATGAGGAGTTTTATCCACTTCTTCTATTCGGTGCTTCAAGGCTTTATCATGCTTAACTTCCATTGAAGCTTGCACAAGAGGCTAAGGCACCTAGGAGCTACTCCATTAAAAAACACACCAAGAAATGATTTTTCCGCATACATGTATGAGATACATAAACCAACAAACCAAAAGACAACAAGAAACGATTTTTAAACATATACATGTATCAAAAATGAAAACAGCAACAAAATACATCAAGAAACGATTTTTACAGTGATCCAACTGCTTCAAATGGAAACCACCAACCAAAAATACAGCAAAAAATGATTTTTTAAACATAAACGAAGAACATATGCAAAATTCAGCAACCAAAACACACAGGAAGCATGTTTCATACCAACAATGGTTTCAATTTAGGGTCAAGAGCAAACTACGAAAGCAAACGTCGAAACACGAAAGTGACGGTGGAACTTCGATTGACGGACAAAAACACGACAGCAACGGTGAATGCTTCGATTGACGATTGGAAATACAAAAGATTGGGTGGTGAAGACAACCAACGACGAACGCCCAATTGCCTTTTCTCTATTCTCTTTCCTTCGATGCAAGGTAAGAAAGACTGAAATGGGGGAAATATTTAATTTTCCCTCTCAAATTAATGCTACCTTTTCCAATTGAAAATTACCAAAAAATCTTGGAAAACGAAAAACCACATCCACGTAAGCTAAACTCAAGATAGTTTTCTTTTTCATTGTTAGGCAGGATGCCATTTGACATGTAGGAGTGTCAAATGGGAGTAAGATGAATAATGGTGTCAAACTATCATTTTCCTTTATGGAAAACTTACAATAATTAATGTGTGAAGATGTGTGTTATTCTTGGGTTTCAAGAGGTTGTGATTTCAAGAACTTTCCAAGAATGCTTCTAAAGAACATAATATGCAAATGAAAAAAAAATAAGAGGTCGAATTGCAAGGTTTGAGTTTTGCTGCATGTATGTGTTTCTGCAATTGTTTTCTAGAAAATTTCAAAAGCCACAACTTCAAAGCAAGTGTGGGATACTCTAAAACAAGCAAATGGAAATTATGGAAAACAAAGAAGGTGAAGTTACATCTCTTTAAAGGCAATATGAACTTCTCCCCATGACTAAGCAAGAAACCATTGTAGAATATTTTATCAAAATCCAATTTGTGCTAATTCCATGTGAACCTATAATGAGACGGTGGTTGACAATAACATTGTTGAAAAAGTACTCAGAACTCTAACTCCTCGATTTGATCATATTGTTGTTTCTACAAAAGAGTTGAAAAATCTTAAAACCTTAATTATTAGAGCTACAAAATTCCTTAGAGGCACATGACCGGAGAATAATAGAGAGGAAAAGTAATGAAATTGTTGTAGAACAAGCTTTGCAAGCTAAAATCAAACAGAAGAATAAGGATCGTGGTACTTGGAGTAAAAAAGGTAGAGGAAGATATATAAGAGGCAGAAGTGGATTCAAATTGCTCCACCTCTCAAGATCATTCTTATGGTGGTAGTGGCAATGAATAGAGAGAAAATTTAAATTCTATAAGAGGTTATGAATATAAAAGAAGAGTGTGTAGAAAGAATCTTGATAAAAGAAAGGTGTAGTGTTATATCTGTGAAAGAATTTAGCATTATTCTTATAAGTGCTAGTAAGATAGTAATGCTAACAGAAAAGGTAAGTAAGATGATGAGGCTCGTCAACCACAAGATGATGATGGATCTGATTCAGATCAAGTGCTGCTAATGGTGACCACAAACAATAATGAAGATTCTTCCTCTTGGTATCTTGATATTGGGTTCTCAAACCACATGACATGAAATAGGGATTGGTAGATAGATCTCAATCCAAATGTAAAAAATAGTTTGTGGTTTGCTGACAACAACACAATTTCTCAAAAGAAATAGGGAAAGTGATGATCACTCACAAGGTGGTAAGATAACATATACACGTGATGTTTTGTATGTTCCAACAATGAAGAATAATTTTCTTATTTTGGGGAAATCGTTACAAAAGGGTTATGCTATGGTTATGTAGCAAAATCACATTGAAATATATGATTTCAAGCAAAGGTTGGTACTCAAAGCACTCGTATCCAAGAACATAACCTTCAAAATCAATTTAGATGATATTGTAATTCAATGCCTATCCACCAACAACATTGATAAAGAAAGTTGGCTGTAGCATTACAGATACGATCATTTAAACTATAAAAGTTTAAATAAACTCAGTAGTAAACAAATTGTGTGCGTTCTACTACTGGTTTACTCTACACATAAAACATGTGAAGGAATTGTAGTAGGCAAGCAACCAAAAAAGGTTTTCAAGTCTATTGCACCTCAAAGAACTAAGCAACCTCTTGGTGTTATTCATTCAGATGTATGTGACCCTATTGGCAAGAGATGGTAATAAATATTTCTTGACTTTTGTGGATGAACTAACTAGAAAAATTTGGTTATATCTATTAAAAGAAAGAGGTGAATTGTTCTCCGTATTTGTGAAACTGCGTACATTAGTTGAAAGGCAAACTGATTTGAAATTGAAGATACTCATAATAGATTGTGGTGGTAAGTATAATTTTAGAGAATTCAATGAATTTTATGCTGCAAAAAGTATAGAACATGAAGTTTCAACACCTCACACACCTCAACATAATGACCTGGTTAAAAGAGAAATAGGACCATGATTAGATGCATGCTCAAAGTTAAGAGGTTGGCTTATTTCTATTGGCTATTGTTGCTTATATATTAAATAGATGTCCTATGAAAAGACTTAAAATAGTCACACCCGAAGAAACCCAGTATGAAATAAGCCTGAAGTGCATCATTTAAAGAGCTTTGCGTCACTATGTTACAAACGCGTGAAGCTCTTATACTAGTTAGATATCACCCAACTAGTGTTTATAAGTTGTACAATTCAATGAGTCAACAAGTTGTTATCAGCATAGATGTTACTGTGGATGACATTGCATTATGAAATTGTGAAAGTGAATTTGAAATTACATTTCGCATATCTTTGAAGAAAAGTATTAAAACCAAGCAAAACAACACCTCAAATTCATCTTTGCATGCTACAAGAAGATCTTAAAGGATGAGATTTCCTTCCATTTTGCAGTTGTGGTTAACACTAAACCATTGAACTGGAAGCAAGCTCTTGACACTGGAGAATGGAAGGATGCCATGATGGAGGAATTAGAAGCTATTGAGAAAAACAAAGCATGGGAGTTGGTGGATCTACCATAGCTTAAACATCTTATTGATGTGAAGTGGGTGTTTAAAGTCAAATTTAAATCAGAAGGCATTATTGCAAGCACAAGGCTAGGTTTGTAGCCAAAGGCTTTCTTAAGAAACAAGGACTTGATTATGCAGATGTATATGTTATAGTTATAAGGATGGAAACAATTCAGTTAGTAATTGATGTAGCCAATTCTAGAAGTTGGATTGTGTGTTATCCAGATGTTACGTCAACTTTGCTCAATGGCCCTTTAGAAAAATGTGTGAATATTTTATAGACACTAGGATTTGAAATCAAAGGGAAAGAACATCAGGGTATAGACTAAAGAAGGCTTTATGTGGTCTTAAACAAGCCCTTCGTGCTAGGAATAAGTTGATTAATGTTTTTTATCCAAGCAAGGCTTTGTGAAGTGTATAATGGAATTTGGTGTATATGTGAAGAAAAGTCAACATAGGAGTTTACTTTCTTGTGTGTCTCTATGTGAATGATTTAATTGTCCTAAGAAATGTGCAAGCTAATATTAAACAATTTAAGGTGAAAATGAAATCAGAATTTGAAATTTCTAATTTGGGAACTCTTAGTTACTTTCTTGGTCTTAAATTTGTACACACTCATAAGAGAGCACATCTACATAAGAAAAAAAATATACTTTTAAAGTGTTGAAAATGTTTAATATAGAAAATTGTAATGCAACTCCTACACTGAGGATTGAAAATTTGAAACTAACTGAAGAATTGGATGAAAAAACATTAGATGCAACTCTATTTAAGTATATTGTAGGCTTGATATTAGCTATAGAGTTGGTTGGTTAGTAGATTTATGAATGATGTTAGAGTACCACATATGATTGTAGTTAAACACATATTAAGATATCTAAAAGTTACACATGACTATGACATGTTATTTTCGAAAGGAGATGATCAAAATGAAACTATCATAGAAGCTTTCTTTGACTCGGATTGGTGTGGAGATTTGTTCAAGTATATGAATTCACCAATTTCTTGGTGTTCGAAAAAATAAAATGTTGTAGCACTCTCTTCATGTGAAGCTGAGTATATAAGATTTGCAGAAGTTGCATGTCAAAGCTTGTGACTAAAGGAATTGTTAGAAGAATTGAGATTCAAATATAAGAAACCAATACAACTATATGTTAACAAGAAATCAGTTATAATTTTTTCCAAAAATCACTATTTCATGACAGGAGCAAACATATAAAAATAAAGTTTCATTTTCTGAAATATCAAGTGAGTAAAGGAAAATTGAAACTTATACATTGATGCATTAAAAATCAATTGACAAATGTTTTCACTAAGTACAAATACAAATAAGATGAGATTTGAAAAATTGAGAGATCTATTAAAGTTAAAGTGAATTGAAAATTTTAAATTAAAAGAAAATGTTATATTATAATCTAAAATTCGTGTTGGACATTCATTAGAATGTAAACATAATATTTGAAAGTATTATTTCATATAAATATATATACTAATATATTCTGTGTGAATGGAAAAATGTCTTGTTTATTACCACTCGTTTTACGTATGTATTTTCTTAGTCTTAAGAAATTAAAATTTATTATATCATAACATACTTGAATTTTTTTTACTATTTATAAGTTTTAGATACATTAATATCAAAAAAATGTAATTGTCCCTCAATTGATTAAATATTTGTATTTTAAACATTTTTATCCATAGTCACATCGGTCAAGTTAATAAGAAAACAAAGAAAATGAAATTATTACAAAGATATGTTCATTTTGTTTTGAAATAAATCTGTTTTAAAATAATTATTTTTATGATGGTTTTTAACTTATGTAGACTCAAAGGTTATAACATATATGTATCCATTATCCACTTCAGAGCTAAAAACCATGCAATAAATACATATATCCTCATGAAACTCGCCTAAACAATACTTCACCATTTTGCTTAAAAACAAAATTATAGAGAATAAAAATACCAACAGAACAATTTTAAGGCAATGAAGGGAAATTAAACAAAATCTCGCAACTTTCTAGCTCCCAAGTGATAAAAAACACACCCCACTTCCAGAAATCTCCCAACAAAGTGATAAAAAGAGTGAGAAAGAAAGCAAAGGTGACAAGAAAATGGAGAAATCTTTTTATAGAGACACCTCAAAAAAGTTGAAGCCTTAGTTTGTAAGTTGTGAGTGATAAATGGCTACGTGACTATGTATGTGTATTGTGTATTGTCATTTTCAACCTTCATATATTATTATTGTTAATAATATTAATAACACTGTAATATGAGCTTAAATTATAAATAAAAATGTATTAAAGAAATGTCTAATAAAAATAAAATAAAGATTATACCAACTAATATTGAAACTAATATTTTCATATATAACTTTCAGGATCAAATTGGTAAAACATTCCTATAAAAAAACACAAATATATAATTTCACATAACTATATTTTCAAATTTGTATTTGTTTAAATCTTTTCATAACGAATAAAACATATGAAATTTTCTAAAACGAAGAACTACTAAATAGTTTTTTATAATCTTATAAACCTAAAAACTTAACTCTTATAATTTTTATAAGGCGATCATGATTCATGTTTAAGATAGTCTCAAATGTTAAAGTTGTGCTCTTTCCTTAACGAAAATTGGAACATTAATTCATTTACTATGGTCGAACTTCATCTACTGGACCGAACTCTTTTGGTTTAGAAAATCTACTAATTTTAAGAATTATTTCTAAATTTTACTTCAAAAATACTAATATATTTAATCTATCAATATATCTTATAAAATAACTATAAACATTAATAAAATTCAATGTATTCAATGCATTTAATATATATACATATACATGTATATAGTATTAAATATTAAATTTATTTTAAAACAGTATTAAACACGTTTTATTCGAAGGTTTCTATTTTTTTAAACTAAAAACACCAAAACACTTATTTTTTATATTAATTTTTAAAGTGTATGTACACCTAAACTTCTAGAACATAATCAATCATATTTATTTATCTTATACTCAATTTTTTTATTAAACTTTGAGAGTAAATATCGTACTTTAATTCTTGTTTAGTGAGTTGAGTAGAGGTGAGAAGTGAATTGTGTGGATCTTAACCTAATCCTGTAATTCTAAAGAACCTAAGTCGCGTTTCTAAGAAACCTAAGCCACGGTTTTGAAAAAACTTAAATAGTATTTCAAATGTTTAAATAAATATAATTTAAAAAACATTAAAATAATAAAATTTTTATACAATTTAGGGTAAAACGGTCAAGAATTATGTTATAAAGGTTTTCAAAATTCCTTGTAAAGGATATGGTTTATTTGAGGTTTTGTAACCTCTTATAAAACCTTCTAAAATTAATTATTTTTGTAATGATATTTATATAATCTCTTAATATCATTAATATTTTTAACTTTTATATGATATATTTTTTTCTTATCTCTTACCTCTTTCTTTTTTATTCTCTTAAATTTGTGATTTCAAGTACTCTCTTAATAATTTATAATAGAAAAAAATTATTTAGAAATTAATTTTTAGTTCCCAAATGAAATGATGACTAATTGTGAGCTAGTTACTAAATTAGATTTTAGTTGTTAAATAATTTTTAGGAATGATTGAATTTAGTGACTATATAATTTATATTATTTGATTTTAATTAGTCTCTAATTTAATTAAATTAATGTTATAGGTCATCAAAACCTTAGTTGTTAATGCTAAATACCAATTAATACTTGTAGATTAAAAACATAAATAAATAACATATTTTCTAATATTTGTTTGTTACACTGTTTCCTATTCATTTAAATATATTTCAAACCACATAATGTGATCTTTTAGTTTTGCACCATTCAATATATATTTTAACTAATAAAAGACTGTGTTAAAATTAGAAGATGTGTAATTAGCATTTCTCAAACTACACTGAAATTAAAAATAAGAATCTAATAACATATTTGGTGAGATTGAAAAGATATGAAAATATGAATGGTGAAATTAAATGGATTTGTTTAACAAATTAAACATAAGAATGAGAGAATTAAAAACTTAGTAAATCTCACCAAAATTTTTTATTTTATGTTCATCTCTTCCTTATTTTTTTCTCTTTAATAAAAAATAATACAATTTATTATTTATTTTTCATCTATTCTATTGTTTTTTACATTTTCTGTGTGAAATGAAAGTTAAAAACAGAAAAAGAAATAATAACTCAGCCGAACTTATGACGCGCCTGACACGCGCTTCCCTATAACTCAACCAATCTTCTGATGCACCGGGCACGTGTTTCCGGATAACTCAGCCGAACTTCTGACTTAACGGCACACGCTTCCCTATTCCCTCATAGAAGGCACTAGCCACTAGCCACGCTAAAACCACACTTCAATTGGTGATCTTTTCAATGTATGAACCCCACACCAAAACAAATAAACAAAAGGGAAAAAGAAAAACTCTCTCTCTATTTAGTGTGTTGCTTGGCCTTCTATATCAGCCAAATCTAGAGCAACCCATTTCATTGTTCTTCCGTTTGAAGGAAAATTTTATTCATCCTCCATTCGGTTTTCCCCTTAAGGTTCAATGCTTTTCTGCCTCCTCTCGTTTCCCATTCCCTAATAATAATAATTTTATTCTCTTTTCTTTTACCCTTTATTAAATTCCTTCCATCACTTTGCAGCAACCCTTTTTCACACTCACTCTGCTGGACTCTCTCAAACCAGGTATCTATCTCTCTCTGTAATGGGTTTCGTCTTTCAATCCTCAAAATCTTTTCTTTTCTTTTATCTCTCAATGGCTGCTTGCTGCTTATTTCCATTTTTTCTGTGGGGGGTTTTCTGTGTGACTCGGAATTTGATTTCTGTTTGGGATAACTGTTTTCACTGATTAGTCTCTGGGGTCCAAGGATGTTCCATGTTTGTTTGATGGGTATTTAGTCTTTTCATATCACTTTCCGCAGTTACTTTTTTTGTGTTATGTTTGAATCTCCACCAAATCTCTAATGGGGTGTTATTCGGGTTCTAAATGTTGCTCCTTTGTGCAAAAAAGAGGCTTTCTGATTATTTGTTGGTATTAAATGTTGGTATTTCACTGTTTGAAAAGGCTTGTGAGGATCAGCAGGTTGCAGGGTTTGTTCTCCCAATCGTATAATGTGTGTGAACTTTGTTACTTTTTATGTTTGATAAAAGTGTTCCCTTTGGGATGTGTGGTTTTCCTTGGTGCCTTCCTTGTATGTTTTACATTGACATGAAATTTATGAGCTTATCTCGAAACATGTTGTGTTGTTTTTGAGTTTGGTTACGGTGTTATACTCAAATATTACTTTGGATGATTATTGCTTTACTTGGCTGTCTGTTTTCAGCTCCTTCTGGTTGTTACCAAGGTTGTATTTGGAGTTGTTAGCAATGTTAGTATCATTGTACCAAACAATTTTTAAGAAATTTCCGGAGGTGGGGTCTGGCTTTGATTGCTAATTTCAAACTTCTTCACAATCTTACCAGTAGCATGTGGACTGGACCAGATTTTCTAGAACACCTACAAAAATAGGACGTGTGATGGCTTCTAGTTTCTTTGTGGTCCTTTTACCAGGGGTTTGGAATTTGTGATTTTCTTTTTGTAAGGAGGTGAGTTTTTGTTTGAAATTTGGTGAGATCTGATTGTTCACATGCTTTATTTTGTCAAATTCATCCTTTGATCATTTATCATGAGCAAGAAAGTAATTTTTTTGTGTGTGTATGATCTTGTTTATGTTCTTCCAATGACAGGATTGGGTGTGTTATTTGAAATGTCTTTTTCCATTTTGTCATGAGGTGCTTCACCCTCTGTACTAGTTTGATTTTGTATGATTTGGAATATGCTGATATCTGGTTTTCTTTCTTGTTTGTTAGGATGTTTTAACAGTTAGCTGAGTACTTTCAAAACCTTTACTTTCAACTCTATCATGGCGGGAGACACATCATGGATAAGCCACTTAGATGATGGGGCACGGAGGGAGACAAGGGAGTTTGATTCAGTTTTGGATTTTGGTGAGGAAGTTGATACAGAGGGCACTGCTGTTTCTGTGAACACGGTGTTACCTGATGAATTGATGGAGCGAATCCTAGCCTATCTCCCCGTTGTAAGCATTTTCAGAGCAAGTTCTGTGTGTAAAAGATGGCATGAGATTGTTACTTCTGAAAGGTTTCAATGGAATCCTTCCAATTCATTGTCACAGAGACCTTGGTACTTTATGTTCACTTACTCAGATGAACGAACTGGTTGTGCTTATGATCCCATCCTACGGAAATGGTATAGCATTGAGCTTCCCTTCATGGAAATATCTAGTTGGTCAGTTGTTTCTTCTTATGGTTTAGTTTGCTTCATGGACAATGACAACATGAGCAAATTATGCATGTGCAACCCTATTACCAAGAAGTGCAGAAGGCTTGAGGGTCCTCCGGGTTTGAAATTTTCTGATTACAGTGCATTGGCAATGTCAGTGAACAGAAAATCCCATAGTTACACACTGGCAATTGGGAAATCAAAACAAATCCCTGAGGATTTCGTCCAGTGGGAGATCTCAATTCATATATATCACTCACAGAAAGAGATCTGGATGACAACTTTAACAGAGGTTTTGAGAGGGTGGAGAGGTGGTAATGTGAGTGTGATATGCAATTGTGTGTTATACTTTTTAGTCTACTCTGCTGGGGGTGTTCCTTCAGAAAGTAGGCATGCACTGATTGCATATAATATCTCTAATCTCACTTCTCAAACTAGCTTGAGAAGGAGCTTTATTGCTGCACCCTGTTCACTAACATGTGTCCGTTTGATGAATATGAAGGAGAAGCTTGTGATGGTGGGAGGAATTGGTAAGCAAGATCGACCTGACATAATGAAAGGAATTGGCATCTGGGTTCTTAATGATAGGAAGTGGGAAGAGGTTGTCCGAATGCCCCACAAATACTTCCAAGGCTTTGGAGAGTTTGATGATGTTTTTGCTAGCAGTGGTACTGATGATCAAATATATATTCAAAGTTATGGATCTCCAGCACTCCTCACATTTGATATGAACCATAAACAATGGAAATGGTCACAGAAATGCCCTGTAACAAAGAGGTTCCCTCTACTGCTATTCACTGGTTTTTGCTTTGAGCCTAGGCTTGAAATTGCTCCATAGGTTGTTCTTCATACAATCAACAGCTGCGCTGCTATTATTAGTATTGACACCTTTGTGTCTGAGTTTTCTCCATTTTACTACATTGTTCTAGTAAAGCTTTAATATGATTTCTACTTTTCAACATCTTATACAAAGTGTACTTGCTGATAAGGTTGGTTATTCTTGGATACTGGGATATTATATAGCATTTAAAAATACAAATAGCTACATATATTTTTAGTTTCTTTCATTTACTTATCAGTTACATATTTTGCTGTTCTTATTAATCAAAGCAAAAGTATTTAACAGTCAAAAAGCTATGCATTTTTTTCTGCTTGCTTTGAAAATGGAGTTAATCATGCATTAAGTATATTTGATTGACTGCCTAGGCTTTCTAAAATTTGGTGTAATGGTTTTTCTTATGTAAAGTTTTCTTGGTTTCTTTATCACCTTTTTAACTAGGACAGCATCTAATCCAAGGTTGTGGATGGACCAATTTTCTTCTGCCTTGCAGTGTCCTTTAGAATTGTGGAACAACATTCAGGCTGTCCTGCACTGACTTGTGTTGGATTCAAAATAATGAAGTCATGTGCTGTTATCTAATTGCTGGGAAACTATTGCATTGTTGGGGAAAGTTGTTCAGTGTTGGAACAGTCCTCATCAGTTTACCCAACATGTCAAGTCTCATCTTAGGGACTTAGGAAAATGGCAAAACAAAATTTCTTATTCACATACACATTTCCCTTTTTGGTGTACGGCTCCTCAATGATATTGAATAGACTTTAAGAACCCTTTCCAAAAAACCCTTTTCAAAAAAAAATTTCTAGTTTCATAAGACATGTAATCTTCTTAATTTAGTGATGAGCCAATGAGCAAAACACAACACATGTTGTGGTCAGATAACACAATCTGTGTTGTGCATGTGTGAATGAGTCTGGTGGGTGTGTCGTCCGTACAACACATTATTTTATTGATGCCAACTTGAAAGGGTCTGTGATGGTTGGTGGAGAAGTGAGGTCCACGCCTGCTATGACAAAGGTGGGTTTTCCTTGGTGGAGATGTGACAAATAAAGCTTATATGCAAATTTCCTTTTCAAAATGGCAACATTACAATATTCAAATGCCCCTCAAAGGGTCTTTGGGGTTACTATGGGAGTTGTTACCCACTGAATTTTTCTCATTCTTAGAAAATATTAAACTATTAGAGTTTTTTTTTAATATTTATAAATTATATATGATATGTTATTAAGTGCTATCGAGAAACATAAGTATGAGTAATTGAAGATTTGATTGGAATGACCTAAGAATATTCAATAATCTAATGTGATGAGTAAAGTAGATATCAGAACAAAATACTAAAGAAGTCACATCATGTTCACGTTGAATATAGTGGTTCCATTATTAAGTGTATAGAAAAAGAATTGTTAATGCTTTATAAAATTCACAGGTGATGGTTACCAACAAATAATTTAGTCCAAATAAGGTGGTTATTGATTCACTGACTGTTCCCCACCATGTCACAAAAAATAAATTAGTTTTAATGGTTGTAAAGGGGATGGTTAATTAACAAATATTTTAGTATAAGTACCTGTTTACTTTCAACTTTTACGATATTAGATCTGCTTAATTAATATGTAACTTTACATTACATTCAACTACTAATTTACATCTAGAAGGGTGTTGTAAGATTGATTGTTCCATTAATAAAAAGTGTATTAAGTAATTTTTTTTTTAATAATGTGATCAAGTAAATGAAGCACTTCAATTTTTTTATTAAAGGTTTGTTATATTCAGTTCACTACTAATCTTATTTATAAAGTTGTGATCAAATAGTGATTGTGAATTTTCACTTATAACAAATATGGAATAGAGATTTTTCACAACTGATGTTGAAATATAAAAAGTACATTTGATACTTTAGTGTTCTATAGTGATGTAAAATTGCAAATCCATGCCAAAGGTAGGAGACAAGTGTAATTTTCATCCCAATTGGATGGTCCAAAGCTTTTATTTTTTTTGGATTTTGCTTTTGTTTTGGTTTTGTTGGGTCTAACCATTTCACTGACTTTGCTTTTTAACATTAAAAAAGTGGAAAAATGTACTTTTTAGGATTAGATGGTGAAGGGCGTGAGTGAGTGTTTGAATCTTGATTAGAAAATTAAGTTGTGTTGAATTTGATTGGAATTAAAAAAATTCATCGTAACTTTTGAAATAATGGAGTTTGAAAATTGAATTGAAAAAAAAAAGTTAATTTAAGTATTATAACTTAAATCCAAACACTATCCAATAATAAAATTTCCTCTTTCCTCTGAAAAGAACCAATCTCAATTTTCAACATATTGTTCTCACATTAAAGAAAATACAAACTCTTAATATAAAATAATGAATTAAGCTTTCATATTAAGTCTCAAATTTAATAAATTATTTTGTAATAATTGGAGCTGGCAAATTTGATAACGAAAATTTCAAAATAAAAAAGAAAATAGAAGAAGTATACAACTCTATCATATTATTTATTAATCATAATATACTAATTTAGTTTTTTTTTTAAATATTTAAAATCGTAATTTATAAATTTTATCATGTTATAATTCGAACAGATCTATGATCAAGTTTAAATCATAGGACATTTTCGATAAAGCGATTACAGGAATATCTATATATAGAATAAGTTTCAATCATAGAATATTCCTACACTCCAAATATTAAAGTTTGGAAAGGTGCTGGAATCTACTCTTATGAAAAACATCATAAACTTAATCGAATATTTGAATTTAATAACATAAAATTACTATTTTAAACCAGAAAAAGAAATATAATATCAAATATGACCAATTGAAAGATGACCAATTAAAGTTTTTTTGAAAAAGAATCGTAAGCAAATATAACATTATTTCATGTCAATATCGATTAAAAAAAATATCACAACATAAACATTATGTTTTTAAAGGGTTTTTCAAATAAATATTTAAATAAATATGGAAAAATAATTTTTCTTTATGCCAACTGAGAAAGGGAGACCAGAGTATATGGTTGTTAAAATAAGCATTTCTTTTGTAAGTTAAGACTTGAAGTTAAAATTAGTTTTTAGAAATAATTAATGCAAAAACATAAGAGTATTTGCATTACACTAATCTATTACACTAATCTCTGTTTTACTTAATTTTATACCTCCAATTTTTTTTTTAACTCTAAGTTCATGTTTTTATCAACCTTCTAGCTTAAAAACAAAAATTGAAATATAAATAATCGAAAGTCAACAAAATGAAACAATGTGAGAGGTGAATATTAAACTATACTTTTGATTCCGTATGTTATTGCTTAAATTTGTTATATATATATATATATATATATATATATATATATATATATATATATATTTTTAATTTTTATATTTTTATATTTTATAACTAATATTTTTTTTT